>OKTM01000273.1_pt1 | contig 29526 bp, 26 predicted proteins | sample 1606401 | NCBI WGS metagenome assembly OKTM01 (sample SAMEA3879583, study PRJEB24766) | human gut metagenome | biome: human-associated habitat; feature: feces | place: USA | collected 1985/1987 | reverse complement strand
GCGAATGGTGTCCTCTGCAATACCTATCATCACATTCAGATACTATCCTTATAAAAAAAGAAGCTGACCTTTTGAGTCAGCCTCATCTCCATCTTGTTCTGCAATGCTTACAATCCATTTGCAAGATTTCTTAATTTCACTAGGATTTAAAAGAATCATATAAAACTCTTCTACCTTAGATCTCGTTAAAGCTAGTGCTAGAGCTATACTATCAACTAATTCGGAATTAGACACATCAGATATTTTCCATACGGATAACTCATGGTTAGTCGTGCCTAATTCAGAAACCGAATCGGCATCCAATTTGTCTTTACCAAACCATCCATCTTCTGTTATTTTACGAGCATACAGCATCTTTCTTCTAATGTAGCCTTAATAGTGTAATATTTCTTTCTTATCCATGGCTCTACCGGTGGCTCCACAGACTTAAGAAGTGATAATGCTTCAGAATTTCCCCAATGAGCAAACATATTATATGCTGCTGATTTAACTCTTGATGACTTATGAGACAAACTTGCAAGTGCTATCGTTTGCGAATATGGGTAAAGCTCGTTATATGAATAATCACTTAAGAGAGAAAGTATTTTTACACACATTCTCTCATCTTTTTTAAATGACTCTACAAAATAATCACAGATTAATTTTAAAGAAGCATCTTTATTTTCCAATATGAGTTCCGCAAACTTTATTGTGGCAACATTATCTTCTCCTGCCTCAAAAATAGTATTTTGTATTATTTCAAAAAAAGTGTTTTTGTATTTGTCATCAAAGGATATTGTTGAAATAGGTATAATATTGGCATTTGATATGTTTTTCGAGTAAACATATTCTAATTCCGACACAGGAGAGCTATAAAATGTATTTATACATACATTACTAATCCATTGTAAATACTTATCTTTACTAGGATTATATATTTGTAATGGATTATCAGACAAATTATTTGCTTCACTTAAATATTGAATCAATTCAGCAAAATCAGGAATTAATCCAATCTGTGATGTCAGTTGCTCTTGTGTATTTCTATTAAGTACCATTTTTATTCAAAGATTAACTTATAATGTTCAATTGCTTTATCTATTTGATTTGCAATTCCCATCCAAAAAGAATCTTGAATTCCCGCAATTTGCTCAATAGATGTTCCAACTAATGTATTAAAATCCAAATCAAGTATTAACCTGTCAGCCATATTAACAGCGTTTATAATTACATCATTACGAGATAAGGTAAACACATGATTAACTATAACAGGTTGTTGTTGTTGAATTTGGAACTCTTCACGTATCACTTTTCGTATTTGCCATTCTACAGGATGCTCATCCTCTTTATTAGTTAATTTAGCATAAGCTAAATCACCTTGACCATTACTAAGAGGATAAGAGACATTAGCACATAGAGCTAATCGAGTATATTGTACTCCTATTTTTTTGATTATTTCAGATATTTCTTTTGTTATTCTACAAAACGAATCCCATGTTTCATTTATCTTTGTGCTAACTATATCTATTCGATCTGGACCAAAAGAAACCTTTAGTGTCTCGTCTAACTTCTTTAAATCTAATGATATAACTTCTTCCTGTTCTATTCCATTTGGAGTGATTTTTATACCAAATCCCTTATTAACAGATGGTAACAAGCCAAGATTTGAGAATTCAGAAATATACTTAGTAAGTAAAGTTTCTGTAAAATTAAGCATCCCCAAAGTAAACAAGGTTGCCCTTCGATTATGTAATTGAACATCCATAATGTCGCATATTTATGTTATCAGTTACAAACATACAAAGATTATTCCATGGATGAAAACATATTTTCTATTTTATAGTTTTTTAATCAAGCCCAATATTTGTGTAACTATTCAGCTATTTTACCTGATTGAAATTCAACAGCCTTGTAGGGCTGTGCCTTGGTGCAGCCGCTCATTTGCATGCAGTCGGCTGGCATTTCGGATGCACCAGGGTGCATTCCTACATTGAAAAAGAAATAAAAATATATGCCACGATAGGTGAATATTTACATATTTGTGTTGATTTAGAAGGGTAAATCCTGACCATACTCTATAAGAGGTTCATTGAGAACTTGAATTTCTTTGTCCTCAAATAGTTGTGCTTGCCTTTGAAGTTTCTCCAAATACAAAGTTCGTTTTGATATATCGTTAATTTCCTCACGACGAGCCTTACTCATTTCCAAGAACACTTCATGCTGGTCTATACCAAGGAAACGGCGTCCCAAAAGATTTGCAGCGATACCTGTTGTACTGCTACCTGTAAATGGGTCTAAAATCCATGCTCCAGGAAGAGTTGATGCTTGAATGATTCGAGAAAGCACACATAGTGGCTTTTGGGTAGGGTGCTTTCCACACGATTTTTCCCATGGAGCGATTGCAGGCAGCCTCCACACATCACGCATTTGAGTGCCTCCATTTATTTCTTTCATCAATTCATAATTGAAATAATGTGGCACTTTTCGCTCCTTACGAGCCCAAAGAATATATTCTGCTGAATATGTAAAATATCGGCAAGAAAGATTTGGCGGGGGATTTGTTTTCTCCCAAGTAATGCAATTCAATATTTTGAATCCCAATTCAGTCAAACATCGAGCAACAGAAAAAATATTGTGATAGGTGCCGCTTATCCAAATTGTTCCATTGCTTTTCAACTTATCACGGCAAGCAACAATCCAAGATTTATCAAACAGATAATCCTCTTCATATCCATTGGACTTATCCCAATCCCCTTTATTAACAGAGACCATTTTACCGCTCTGAACGCTTATACCTCCGTTCGAAAGGTGGTAAGGAGGATCTGCAAAAATCATATCAAACTTAAATTCAAACGAATTCAACAGTTCGATACAATCTCCCTTCAAAAGAGTAAAACCTCTATCTTCAGATCTGTAATATGGAGTTAACATCAATGGAATGTTGCGGTTGATACAATTTCAAAAATATTTCTATGCTCTTTTAGCCTCTCCAAGAGCTTCTTGAACATATAAGCGTCATGTCTATTGGTCTTTTCTTGAACCATCAATAGCTTTGCAATCAAAATCAAAAATTTAACACTATATTCACCTTTCCCTGCCAACTTATTGTATTGCTTTGCTTCCTCATTGACATCGGCTAACAATTTTTCGGGAGACAACAATTGTTTTTGAGCTTCTTTTGATTCTAATGGGGCTATTTGTTCCCATTGCTTGAGTAAGCTATTTAATAGCAAATCTGTTTCATGTGGCTCACTATAATGTTTAATCAACATATCTACAGCCCAATGAATATGCTTAGGTGTACGGATCCGACTCCATTTTCCATCTTCTTTCTGACGATATTTTAGCAGAATATCAAATTCAGACAATGCTCCTTTGTATATTCCTAAAATATAGGTGCCATTAATTGGAATCTCACATAGAGGTTCCCGACCTTTACATACCATTGAAGTATTTTGATTTGGCATAATTCTTACTCATTTTAGTTTTTGGGAAATAATATCGTTCTCCAGATCCGCAATGTTATATAAATGTTCCAAAACATCAAAGGTTTCTTTCAGATTATTCTTTGCACTGCGCCATCCACAACCATCAGTAAACCAGACAAATCTGAAATATCCCAAATCTTTGGTCTCCATGGTGATGGTCTTGTAACTGCGTGCCGTTTCATTCAATTTGGAACCACTGCTTGTATAAAAGTTTGTCTCTATTCCATAAATGGTATTTTCACCCTTTACGACAAAGTCAAATCTTTTCTCTGCATCACCATTATTGGAAATTGAGGACAAGTCGATTCCCCATTTAGCTTCAATTTCATGGATATACATTTCCTTGAAATAGCTCTCACCTTTCACAAGTTCAGCTTTACAAAGGAAGCTCTCTACAAGATTCTCCATAAGATGGCCGCCACGATTCTTGCGTCCATTGGAGTCAAGGCCGGTTTCTATACCTGTCACGTAATCTACAAGATTGTTGACAATATGGTTCTCCATCAAGTTAAAAAGACCAGTCTTCCGCATGAATTTGACATAATCTTCATTTGTACAATTTGGTGTATCAAAATGAAAATCAATCTGTCCATCTTCATCCATAGCCATAATGTCAAGCTCACGTTTGGCTAAAAGAATCGGAATACACCTTAGTGTCTCCGGATATTGTACCATAATATTCCTGAAATCATCCTCTATATTCTTGGAGCCAATAAGCGAATTCAAGATGTTGAGTGGAATTTTAATAGCTTCCACATTATTAAATACCTTATTGAAATCAACATAGTATTTGTAGTCGGCTATAGAAGGTCTAAAGCCAGCAAGCCAGGCATCAAAGTTTCTCATATCAGTAGGCATTAGCAACATTTGAAATCATTATTTCTGAAATAGCACCACGTCCGCTTCCCTTTGAATTTATCATTCTCGCAGCTGACACTCGTTTAATGGAAAACTTCTCGTATAGCAGGTCAAAGAAGTCGTCTTTATTATTTACATTCTGAGGGTCAGAATTACTTGCGACAAACAGAGAATGATGTTCTGCAATTTGAGAGCAAAAATCACGAAGACGCATCTGTTCAGCATCATCAAAACCATCTTTTGAATAAGATGTAAATGCAGATGTCTCTGTCAATGGACGATATGGGGGATCAAAATAGTACAAAACATTATCCCCCGCATATTTACCTGTTTTGGCAAAATCACCGCACAGAATTTCAACCCGATGGAGAATAGCAGAATCAGCCCTTAAAGTTTCCTCGTCACAGATTTTCGGATTTGAATACCTACCGTGTGGAACATTAAACTTCCCTTTAGAATTTACGCGATACAGTCCATTAAAACAGGTGCGATTCAAGAAGATGAATAATGCAGCCGTTTCAATATCCGTCTTGTTGTCTTCATTAAAACGCTCACGCTGAGCAAGAAAATACTTTTTCCTTGCAACAACATCAAGCTGAAGATATTCCGTTTGAAGTCGAGTCAATTCTATGATTAGACTCTCAACATCGTATTTTACCACTCGATATGTACAGATTAGCTCTGTATTTATGTCATTAATTATGGCTCTTGTAATGTTTGGGTACTCTTGCAAAATCCAAAACAACACAGCTCCACCTCCCACAAAAGGCTCGACATAAGTTACCTCTTCCCTTTGTGAAAAGTTATGAGGTAGGGATTTTTTTATATCATCAAGAAGTTGGGTTTTCCCTCCAACCCACTTAATAAATGGCTTAGCCTGATATGTATCTAATCTTTTCATTTAATTCCAATTATCACTAGTTATAGATTTCACAATACTATGCAAAAATAACGATAACGATTCACATCCACAACAAAATGGAAGAATAAAACAGGTAATTGTTAAATACTACCTCCTATAACTTTTTTTCTCATTTTGCTTCTTTGTCGTCCACATTGCAAACATCAAACACCTTTTTCGATAGCTTTCTTCTTCCTCGTCAGGTCTGCGGCCATCCCAGCGAAGGTCGGAAGTAGAGCCACCGCCGTCGGAGGAAACGGCAATCGGAGTTCCTCTTATAAGGGCATCAACAATGGTGAATATCTTTGAGCGAAGTGAAGGGTTGGCAAGTTGGTCAAGGATTGTTTCTAATGTAGATTTCAGGTTGTCATTATCTTCAGTAAGCGACTTGACATCATTTCGTAAGTTGAACAGTTCTCCATAATCCGCCAAAACATTCCGCTGGGCGGCTTCCACCTGCCGAGCAGCATCATTTCTGTATAGAGATTCTATTTTGCGAACAATCTCGGTAAACTGCTTAGCGATAGATTTGTTCTGACGTTCCACCCATTTGTCCGTGCCGAACAGGGGTACTTTCTCTGTAATTTGTGGTGGTGTGAAATCAACCTTGTAATTACGGAACGGCTGGATAACAGAACGAGCGTTGGCGGCATCTTTGGTCAATTGCTCCAGCTCCTGTTCTTTTGCACGGAGTTTCTCAGATTTGTCTTCAAGTTTGGACTGATATTCAGAAATTTGTTTCTGTATCTCGGACTTTCGGGACTCGTATTCTCTGAGTGCAATTTGACCGGAAGCCAAAGACTTGTCAATTTCTTCAAGCTGCGTTTGATAACTATAAATCTGAGCCTCCAGTTTCTGTATCATTGTTTGAAGTCCCTTGGCCGCTTTCTCAACCTGCTTTGCATCTTTGGTGAGTTTGCGGATATAATCACGTTTATGAAGGTGCTGCACATTGCGGCCTTCAATACTGTCTCCACGTTCAAGACCGTATTTGCTGCCAACCTCTTCATATAGTGATGTATGCATCTCCCGAAGAATCTGACCATACTCATAACGGTTCTTGCCAAACTTGGCAGACCACATCACGCACTCACGACCGCTTTTAGGTCGGATGCCTACAGGAACAATCAGGGTGTGAATATGCGGACTGCTCTCGTCAAGATGCACCTGGAAACCGACAATGTTTTCTTGTCCGTACCGTTTGGCGCACCAGTCATAGACATCCTTCGCCCAATGTTCGATTTCCTCGCACCGATGCAAATAGCTGTTGTCTGCATCCTTTTCCAAATTGATAGTCTGATCTCCAAAAGCCATTTCAATCGTCCTGTCGTGATTGCCACCGAAAATAAATCTGGCGCAACAATTCGGCTGAATCTTGCTATCTTGTTTGAAAGGCTTCCAGCCCAGCTCGTTCAACCGCTCCTGCAAACGGACTTCAAGCGGTTTCTCTTGATAGCCCAACGGATGGATCTTCCCGTCAGGACCGATCTCGAAATTCAACTTCATTCTCGTCTTGTCATAATTGTTCGTGGAGTCTTGATTTTTCCAGTCAATTTTATCATCGTTCCAACGTCTTTCGTTTTCGTTGGCTTCTGCCGAGCTGAATGACTTGGCAGCTTCAACGTGCATCGCTTGTTTGATATCAGTATTCATAATGTCTTTCTTAAAAGTTTTTTTAATAATTGGAGCTTGCTCCTGTGCCAATTCACGCAGTGTGGCAATGTCCGGATTTTATTACCGTCAGGCAAAAAGTCCTTATTGTGTTATGGACTTTCTGTAAACTCCCGGAACAAGTTCCTCCGTTATTCAATAAGTTCCAATCCGAGTTCGTCAATAAGCAACTGTAAAGCAGGGTTACGCTGAATCATTTGCTGAAGTATCTGTCGTTTGGATGGCGAAAGAAGAAAGAAGTCTGCTATGTCCAGTCCTTCGTTACGATGTTCCTCAGTCGCTATCCGTTCCAAGATGTCGAACACGGAGACTTTCTTGCATATTTCTGATAGCATGGCCGACTTCGCTTTCCATTGTTCAGTCGCACCTAAATCCGGTATAAGAGCAACATCCCTGCCTTGAAGAACTTGCATTGCGTCACGGTTAAAACAACCGTTCTTGCCACCGGTTGCAAGCCAGATATAATCGGGAATAAAATGGCTCATTATAATAGCAGTCTTCTCACTCTCGACAAGCATCACAGAAGAAGAGGCTGAACTCTTCAACAAATGCTCTCCAAACAGACATTGTTTCAAATGGAAATCCGACAAATGCAATTCCGAATGTGCCCAACTGACAAAGGCTTGAGGTTCTTTTATTCGATGCCCGTTTTCGGGATTATAACACATAATCTTTCCTGTTCTGACCAAACCATTAATATCAATCTTCCAGAATACCGCTGAACCTCCCCATTTTGCGGATGTCCCGACACGATATAACTGGAACAAACGTATGGTTTCTTCTTCGCCAAACACATTGCATAGATACAGATACAAAGGGTTGATTTCATAGTGAGATAAACTTTTATCCACATAAGATGAAGCGATGTATGAAGGAGCAATGCAAACGGGCTTCTTCTCAACGGACTTACAGGCAGTAACCCGGAATGATTCACTCACACTTTGATTCCGACTTAACACATCAGGATAGTCATTAAAGTATTCTTTCGGAGTATAGTGATAGCCACAGCTATTCTCGTGGTCACACTTGCCGACATTATCAGGAAAGACAATCTCTCCTTCTGCATCGACATATTTGACAAAGCATCGGGGTTTTCCACAACTCGGACAACTAATCTTGCTGCCGTATTTGTATTTCTGCAAATGAAATCTGTACTCACTCATGGCTATCCGAATTGATTTGAGTTGCACTCTGCACTTTTGCACATCGGGAAGATTGCCCTTTGCTATTGTCAGTAGAAAGTGCAATAGTGCAAGGTGCATTGGCATTCCCAACCGCAGTCTTACGATATACTCCATGATGAATCTTCTCTATAAGGGGATTCTGAAGTCGGCACAACTGTTCCAATGCATAATAGACAGTCCGTCGGGACATTTCAACCTTTTTGCCTGCAATAATGGCATCACCAGTTGAAAAGGTATCTCCGAGCAACGAGAGCCATGCTTCTCTGGTTTCACCGATACTATCTGAAACAATGATTTCCTGAATCCTCCTGTAAGTCTCCTCATAGTAATCAAGCATTCTGATTGCAGCTTTCACGGAATACAGTTCCACATATTGCATATCCGCTTCACCAACAGCCCATTTCATGATTTGAAACAGCAGAGCCATTCGTGCTGCGTGACCATTGAGTTTCATTTTCCGGCTTTCCACTTCCGCATCGTTCTCAATGGCATTTACAAAGTCAATGATTCTATTGTACCAATCATAGAAATACTCCTCAGCGTCCGCTGTCATTGTGAGTATGGCAGGATTGACTGAATTTTCCTCTTTATTAACATTACAAGGAATACCGAGTATTTTATCGATGATTGTTCTCCATTGATTCAGAATATCAGGTCTTGCTGAAGCTAAAGCATTCCGCTTCCATACGGATATTGTCCTGTCTTTCGGATATACGAACAGAAATCTATCGAGCAATCCATTGGCAAGGAACTCTGTGCGAAAAACTTCCTGCAACAGATTGGTCTGAATCGAACCTATAAGATTGATACAAGGTTTCTTGATTAAAATAGGTCGAACCTCTGATTTTCGGATGATTTTCAAAGGCTGCCCGCTATATGCAGTCAGCAAGTCCTCGATAAGATTGTTTTTATTACTGTATCTCCTTACGGAATTGAAGAGAGCCAAGATTTCATCAACCACCAACGCTATCCCACGAAGATTATACTGATGAGTATTCATCATTGCCTCCGGAGTAAAATCCGAAATTACTGTAGTCACCAAATGAGGTTTCTTCGGCAAACTGCCATCCGCTTCCTTTTCCCGTTTGTTGCCAAAAACAGCCATTGCGCGTTCATACTCTTTCCATTCTTCATTGTATTTCTCGAACATCTTGTCATCCTGTTCATTGATTGGCTTGTATATGAATCCCAAAGGCGGAGTCTTTCCCAATCCCGGACGACCGATTAGCATCATATAAATGGAAGAACTTGTTTTCCATTCGCCCTTGATCCGGATTTGGCAGGAATTGCCGACAGCAGTTGCCACAGCAGAAAGTATAATGGATGCTGTGTATTCGATGTTGAAATTCTCATAACGAGACAGGTTCAGTATGATTTCCTGAATCTTGTCGGGAAAAGCATCCAAAGGAAGCCCAGTTTCTGAAATATGTTCCACTTCCGAGCGAAGCATATTGGCCAAATGCAGATTATCAAACATAGCCACCTCCTTCCTGCTTCGGTAAGTCGATACCGATTGCAAAAGCATCAAAATGGAAGTGACGTAAGAATCGGTCCACATCCTCCTGCGTGTACCAATACTTGTCACCTTCACGGGAATAGCCGAGATAGCCATTGTCCCGTAATTTTTTCAGATACTTCTCCTTGATTCCCAATTTCGCCATCAAGGACTTGTTGTCATACAGACAATGCGCTGCCTCCTTATTTGCGGTTGGCAGTTTTTCCTGTCGTTCCACTATGCGGAGAATCTTTTCCAACAATTCTCTTTCGCATATACTCTCTACCTTTAATTTCTTTGCCATAGTAAATCTTATTATGGCTTTCCAATCCTGATGCACACTCGGACTTCAAGCCGGGTTATCTTGCCGAGACACGACTGTGCACATCGTTCCACGGCGGTGGCGAAGGTAGAGAGTCCTTAGAACCTAAGAAGTTAGCATATATTATATAACAGGTTGTTCCTAATGTTAGGCTAATATTAGGATCTACACTTAACAGTTTGATTATAAATAAAAAGAGCAGCTGGAAGGCTACTCGAAAAAGATGTCGATTTTCTGAAAATTTTTCGGCACGGTCAGGTCTTTTCTGTTTTGACGGGACTGCCCTATGTCAGAAGTGTCAAATAGAACACACAATTCGGTATCAGGAAAGAGTTCCATGCCGAATTTCCAATAGGTCTTTGTTTCCATTCTAAGACGCTCAGGATAATCGCCACAATAAATCCGACCACACATATACGCCAACAGAACTTTTGATTCTGTCCACTTATAATGGGAGCCTTCTTCCTTTATATAACCTGCCTCTATCGCTTGGGCAAAGACTTTCTCCGCAAGTTCCGTTTTCAGTTGTCCGGTCAATACGATTCCGGTTGCATTATCATCGGCCGAATGCGCATTTGAAGCCGAAGTTACAACGGGAATACTCTGATTTTCTTTTTCCCTTTGTTTGGAATGGAGTTTTTCCGCACCTAAAATCAACAATGCCGATCCGATTATTATCAGGACTATACTTGTAATCGCAGGCAGATTTGGAACATCCCCATCAATGACATCTATATATCCGAATACGACACTGAATAGTACTCCAAGAAACATACAGATTGCAGCTGTCCAAAGAATGGTTCTCTGGTACCGTTTGAATATAGTCGCCAACACTAATATCAATATAAAGAATCCTATAAACAGGAATGTTATCTGTAACATTGTCATTTTCACTCATCCATTACATTGTGAATAATCATATTATCTCTAACGAATTAAAATCTTCATTCAATCTTGCCACCTCTGCCGATAGCGTTTCCGGAAGGAATTTGGCATAGACCTTTTCGGTGACATCCGTACTACCATGTCCAAGCAAACGGCTGACTACGGACATTGACAAACCTTTGTTCAGAGCGAAGACCGCAAAAGAGTGGCGGGCCACGTGCATTGACAAGCTGAAAGGCAAGCCGATTTGTTCACCGACTACTGCCAACGACTGGTTGATACATTTGGTCGCATTGTTGCGCGCTTTATAGAGAGCTTCCGCATCATCCAAATCCAAAGATTCCTTCACAAGATTGAAAACATATTTACACCCTTCACGCTTTTCCTGCCATTGCTGCAAGATGTGCAATGCCGGTTCTGTAAGTGGAATCACGTGACGTTTGTTCGTCTTAATCATAATCTTTCGCAACTCTTTCCGGGCAAAGTCAATATGTTTCCATTGTAAGGTCATCACATCAACAACACGAAGTCCGCAAGCGTGGAAAGCAAAGAAAAACATTTCCAGAAACTCCTTGCGTCGTTCTTCAGTACAACTGCGATAATAATCCAATAATGCTGTCAGTTGTTCTTTACTCAGGTACTTGTCATCAAACTCGGTTTCCTCATCAGTAAGTGATAATTTCGATGCTATCCGCATGTCCTGAATCCTTGCATTGACAGCACTATCAATCATTTTCAGTTCCGAAGCATAAGCACATGCTTTAAGGATAGGAGTCAAGGCATGATTGATAGTTGCATCGCTATTCAGCGTTATCTCCCGACGCCACTTTATATATTCATCAATCAGTTCAACAGAAATTTCTCCGAGATAGATACTGTCTTGTTTGTAAGTTCCTTTCTTTGTAGCCCGAAGGAAAGTTTGAAAGATATTCATTCCACTCTTGCCGTTTTCATATCGGCTCTTACCGATACTGTTCCTGGAATAATCTGATTCGAGCCTTTCCATGACAAATTCAACAAAGTCCTTTCCTTTATCATCCCGTGCAATCGGTTTGTCAGCTAAAAAATCGGATATGACATGAGTTGTAATTTGATTCGGGTTCTTCTGCTGATATTCCGCCAGTAATGAATCAATCTTGTCAACCCTTGCAAGCAACAGACTGTTGATGCGATTGACTTCCGGTCCATAGCTCGCCCTGACTCCGCCACGTCCCTTGTTGGCTTTCTCGTTCCAGTCTCCCAACCGGACAAAGATATTCATACCCTTGCGTATCACCTGCCGGTTCCAGGTGTATTCAAGCTGGACAAGATACTGTTTGGCAGGATCGATCTCACCCCTGACATGCAGGCGGTAGTGTCCCAATGGATATAGTCGTTTAGGTCTTCCCATAGAGGAGGATATTTGAATTGGAAATACAGCTTGCGTCAATACTCACAAACCTCTGTATAGGTAATAAATTTTGTCCAAACAAATCCCGATTTTTCCTCCAAAAATTATATTTTGTCCAAACAAACCACGCCATCTGAGACGATCAAATGCTGTTGACTAAACAAATTAAACCCCCGCTAATCTATCTGATTAACAGGGATTTAACAATTATTCCGCGCTTAAAAACGCATTAATACTCCTCCTCGTTAAAGAAAAGGACAAAACCCTCTACAGGCCATTCAGAGGCCGTTTTTGAGAATTCCGAAAGATTTTAAGGCAGATTTCAATGTTCTTATATGCCGTCAAATACCAGTCGTGGTTTCTTCCTAAAATCCGCTGTAAATGTCTTCGCTTCTTTGTCGCAAAAGTACAAAAATATATGGAAAAACCAATACTTTTGGTGGCATTTGATACGCTAGGCAGATTTTTTTGGTAATTATAATTTTTCTAAAAACGCTTCTTTTTGGGAAAATTGAAAATGCCATTATATTCCAACATATTCCAGCCAGAGACATCGTTTCGCACTCAAATTGTCGATTTGGAAAACGAAGACAAAAAAGCTGCCTGATGGCCCTCGTTATCTCAAGCTTTCAAACGCAAAATACATACTAAAATGCAGGATGAAGGTTTATCAAGTTATTTTCATACTCCTTGCGTACGTTGCTTTGCAATAATCAGTCCTCCAGAAGTTGCTTCAAGTTCATGATAGTTGAATCCACAAACGGAACCGCATCAAAAAAATCACCACGTGGCAAATTCCGAGATTCGCCACGTGGTGGATAAAGAGAAATAGATCAATTTAAAGCCTTATTTCACATGAATCTAAAAATGAGAGCGGGGATCTGCTGCCACAATCACCTTATCATTCATTACTGACTTACACTACTGTGCCATCGCATATGTGATAGTGTATCCTGACGCAACTGAACCTGCCGTTCTTGCCCTATTACCATTTGAGCACGAAATCACACTTCCATCATATGCTCCATTTGAAAGGGCTTGGAACAATGGGAGCGGGTCGTTGTCATTACGTGTGCGCAAGTTGAAGCACATCATAGCACCATATCCATCATCAAATGCACTCCCGGCATAAGACTCTGCATTATTTGTAGAATTATAATTACCAAGATTAAATGATATTGGAGACCATTTATTGGTTGTCATCCCAGTAATTCCACTTGAAGTATAGTAGCTTCCAAAATAACCATGATATGCGAAATCAATGCAAGCAGAAGCCGCTGCATCTATTTGACTAGTGTTGCCCCAATCGAACACAGTGATAAGTTTATCAGACGGCATAAGGGCATGAAGTTTTTTGATGATTTTAGCAAAAGAATCTGATACAAGTGAACCGCTATAATTAGCATACTCATCATCGAACCCAACTCCGTCAAGTCCATAACGATTTACCGCATAAGCTAGAATTGCAGCAAATTGTGTGCTCTGCTCATCTGTCATATTAGCTACACCGATACCCTGCCAATCACCAAGAATTGTAAGCAGGACTTTGATTCCCTTTGCTTGAAGAGGTGCTACATAAGTAGCTGCACCACCATTCTCCAGAACATTGGTCAGTTTATCATTCAAATAAAGAGTCGGATTGCCATTACCATCCTTGTGTATGTTCGCCGCAAACAATTCCACAATATCAACGAACGACGTGCCATCAGGCATGGTATAATCGCCGGCATTTAGAGGATTGACATCATTTGTTTCAACATAGACTGTCAGGATTGGATCTTTCTGGCCAAAAGATTTAGTTGAAATGAGCAAATCATCTGATTCATTCATCTGAAGTTCAGATCGTTCAATCTGATTGCAAGATAGTACACCTGCCATTGTTGCAAAAAATGCAAACATCTTAACGATTGCTTTCATAATTTTTAGATTTAAATTGTTTATAAACTAGACATCCAGGATATTCCAAGCACATCTACAATATCCCTTGTGTCCATTTCTCTTCCCCAAGGGCAATTATTCGTAATAGTGATTATAAAATTGCCTGAAATTGACAAGCCAGCAAAATTTGCTATTTGTATCACGTTTTGCTTAGGTTTGAACTGTTCCACCGGATTATATTCAACAATTGCATCTTTCTTAAATAATTCTTTACCGGCAGCATCAGTGATTTTGATATTAATGGACAACCCACCTTTATTAGAGTTCGATAACATATGGTATCCATACAGCACTTTTATAGCAGAGCAGCCGCCTGACAACAATGGAGAAACCATACTGCCTGGCGAATTGATATTACCACTCAAACCTATAGTATAACTTGAATTAAAAGGTGTCGTATCCTCATTCTTCCAGTTTGAAAGTGTGTTATTATAAAATCTAATTTGATTTCCTTGCCACCCTTTGGCTGAAGTTCCAGATTCCGGCCCAGTCGAAACGTATGTCATATTCCCCTCCGGATACATTGTCTCGAGATCCGCACTTTGCCATTTTTCCTCCACGACGACCTTTGCCTGCTGGACAATATTGAAAGACTGGACTTTGACGCCATCCACACGTACTTCCACTTCAGCAGTTCTTTGAGTTGCTTCAGTGTTCTGGGCGACAGCGAATGTCACATTATCGGTGCGCAACGCCTTTGTCTCAACAAGGGTTATCCAAGTTTTTGCTGCTTCAGGAACAACGATTTCGTAGTCAAGATTCGTTGTGATTTCCACTGTCACAGAACCTCCTTCCGCAGGAACAGGCGTCGCATCTGCCTTCACATCAAGTTTACCTTCAGCAATTGAGAGAATCTTTCCTGACATCACGCCATTGCCGTTTACAGCCACAATCAAAATAGATGCGTCCACCACAGGAGATGGCGCAGTGATTGAAAGTTGCCCCTTAGTTGCAGAAATCGGATTTACTTTGATGGTGTAGCCGTTTTCCGGAAGAGCTCTCACGATGGCATTGTCCGCAGAAATGAGAGAATACTCAACATTAACGGTCTCTCCCGCCTTGATTCCTATTTCATCTGCCTTAATGACCAGCGCGAAATTCTGTCCCTTTGGAATCACAATCTCCCTGTCCGAGAGTTCGATAATGACGCTGTTGTTCTCCACATCTTCACGGACATTCTTGATAAGACCGATTCCAGATGTTCCAGCGTCACCGATAACAACCCAATCAGTTCCGTTCGTAGAGAACAAGAATTTGCCGTCTTCTACTTTAATCTTAGGAACAGTAACCTCTGCCGTTGCCGGAACTTTCTGTCCATTGACCAGAAGCCATTCGCCGTCCAGAGTCCAATAATATTTACCATCAGAGTCTTGACTGATACTGATAACAGGAGATTTACCATCCTTGCCATCCAATCCGTCAGTTCCATTTTTACCATCCAAACCCTTTTCACCATTGTAAATGGTAATGGTGCCGGATTTTTTGAATGTAATCGTATAGCCGTTTCCAGCAGGCAATTTCTCGACAGAGACAATCTGGTCCTGGTTATTCAAAGCATCAACCGCAGTAACCAGGGATGTCAAGTTGCTGTTGATTTTTTCCACGAGCAATCTAAGTTCGGTGACTTTAGATTCGAGATTGTCAACTCTGCCCTTTATTTCAGTATCGTCGTACTCTTGACATCCTGTAAAGAATAACACAAGCACTGAAACCAAAGATAGGATTCTTGAAAATACTTTCATATTGTATTCCTTAAGATAAATGGCCTCCAATAATTTGCAGATCCTTACCGGAGACCTGGTTATTAGATATATTATTAATGATACTTTTCTTCGATATAACTACCAATCCTTGCCCCATTTGTTATAGTTGGTGGGATGAGACGGGGTAAAGACGTAATTGGTCAGCCGCCTCGGACTTATCTGAAGATAGCTTCCATACCATACTCTTATGAATGCATCCATGATATTGGCCCCCTCATAGGAGTCCTGTAGAATGGATCGCACATCATAGAAAACTGATATATTGCTATTGGTGAATTCACTCTTGTCATATTGTTCGAGAGCAAAGAGCGAATCATCCTGTTTCCTATAGCACGTCACATTGCTGACACCATATCTTCTCGGATTCAGACCAGCAAAAGGCTTGCGTGGATGCAGTTTGGAAACTGACGGCAATTCCTGATGCCAAGGGTCCACAATCTGGACAGGCTCGTCATTGGCGCAATAGCCAGACCAGGCGTAGTCGATGAATTCACCCACCCTGATTCCACCGGTGGCTTCAGTGTCCCAGAAATACTCTGTCGGCTCTTCATAGTCAGTGACTGTCAGCAGTTTGTTCGGACCAAGAAGTTCGCGCAGTTTCTTGATAAGTCTCGGGTATGAGGTGGTGTTGGTTTTCTGGAAACCTTTTTCCTCAGAAACTGCATAGTTGGCATTACGGTCCCAAAGATTCACCCCATCAAGTCCATAGTAATCAACAACTTTCTTCACGGAACGGGCAAACTCGCCAATTTGATTGTCCGTCAAATTGCAGAACCCTATTCCCTGTGCTCCGCCGTCGATGCAGATACAGACCTTGCGTCCGCTCTCCTGAACCGGGAGTACGCGCTCGGTGAAATGCTCGAGCACATAACGAAGGTCATTGTTCAGCTTGAGTTCCACCTTGCCCACCTTGCTGTCATAGAAAATGGATGCCTGACGCAAATTCACGATGTTTCCAAGTCCCCTATGATAGTTCCTGTCGCTCATATTGTCGAGGATGAAATCATTGGCAAGCCTCGGGTCAAAAACGGCGGTATTCAAGTAAAAGACGGTGAACATATCATTTCCCATATATAGTTCATATCCATCTGGGTCAGAATAGGTGTCTCTTACCGTTACATCCACATAGATGTTCTTTGAAGTTGTACCATTCCACAAGGAAGACACTGACAATGGCAGCAAGTACTTTCCTGCATCCAAAACATTGTCCAACGGATTCATTGCGAACAGACGAAGTTGTGTCACAGCAGTAGATGTAGCCCCTTCATGTAAATCCAGAGTCTGTTTGTCGAGAAATTTATAGAAAGGTTCAGGAAGCAATTTATAATCTTCGCCTTTCATCCGACCATACTCTTTGACAACATCCACATCACCGACATTGATCTGAATTATCTGTTCCTCCTTAGCGGGATGCGAAGAATTGGCATAGAGACCGAAGGTCTTGAAACCGTTTCCTTTCCGGAATTCCACTTTCACAACATTGTCCGCAGTATTCTCTGCGCGGAGCGTGACAGCGGGTTCTTTGTCAGAAAGGTCTTGAAGAGCCTCAGAAGAATATTCTATTGACAAATCTTGACATCCTGCCAGGAGTGTCACGGATAAAGCCGCAAACAGAATCATGTATTTCTTTTTCATATTCTATTCCTCCTCTTTGTTGATTTCATGAATCTCGATTCCATCCGGCCAGATTATGTCACCGACAGCTTTCCCGTGGTTGCCGACCCAAGAATAGTCTTTGACCACATTTCCTTCGCCATCGTTGAATTTCCAATACCCGATAAGATCTTTCTGGTCTTTAGGATTCTCAATTCTATACATATTCTTCCATATTTCATCTCCAGTCCTGGCAACTCGCCATACTCTTGCCTCGGCAATCTTGCCCTGCAATGGACGGAAATCATTGTAGGACTTACCAATGAAAAACTGATAGGCTTCCGGCATTCCCAGAGCTCTCATTGCCAATGTAATCTTGTTATCAGCTGTCGGACCTGCGACTCCGGCCTCCTTCACTTCGTCAATCAATTTACCATTGACATAAATCCTTGCGACTCGTTCATTCTGGTCGTATGTGCAGGCAACGTGATACCACGAGCCCGAATAGAGTTTCTTCGCCGGATCGCTCTTTGACGGTAGTTTTCCGAACTGGGAGCCGTTGCCGCTTCCGTCAAACTGAAGACATTGACGCTCGAAGTTTGCATCTCCTATGCGAAGTAGAAGATACTGTTCCACTCCCATGACTGTAGAAATATTGCAAACGCCATCCTTGTTGTCCAAGTCGAAACGGTCCACATTTACGAGTGCCTCATACGTAAGAGCGGTGAGCCCATTATAGGCATCTGCCACTTCCCCAGGAGTGTCCATCAGAGGGAATTCAATCCAATTATCCGTGAGTTGGGCCGCCACAGTAATCGCTGATGAGCGTTTCACCAGATAATAGGCAACGGACGAACCATCCATTGTCGAGATATCTTCAGAAGAAAGCCTTACGGGGAGAAGATAGGTCTTATCTATCTCCATGGCGCCTGTCTGGTCTTCTCCCTGTCCCATAAGGTTTTTAAACCCGATAGACACCTTCTCAGAGTTCACTTTTCCGGCTTCAATGGTAACCGACACCGGCGAAAAATCCAGATACGCATCTGGGAGAAGTTGATAATCAGTGCCATAGCGATGATTAAAAGCATCCGTCAATGAAGCGTCCACTGAAATTGTCGCTTTGACGTCCTTATCAGAAGGGTAGGAAAGGGCGACGCAAAGGTGCTTTTCCAAACTGCTGACCCTGTTGCCAAAAGTCGCAGCCTGCGTCTGACTGGTAGCGCTCACATCAAGATAAGCGCAATTATCGAATACATGGTCAACAGGCTCGAATCTGTTACAAGAGACGAGCAAAGCCAGAACAGCGATACGTATTATGAAGTTAAAATTTCTCATATTCTTTACGCTTTTAAGGATTCAATCTATGAATGATGGAGCGAAGAGCCGACCAGTTCATATCATAGTGATAATAGTCAGATTCAATGTCGTAAACCGCAAGTCCGGCCATAGGGCCATAGTTTATAACGTTATCCGCCATCGCATCAAGCACGGGCAATTCCACATTTTCAGTATTACGGAATGCTCCTTCTTTCGATACGGAGAGCAGAATCTTGTCTCTTGGTACTCCTGTCTCAAGAACATCGCAGAGAAAATTTCTGAGATCAAAGTCGGTTTCGATAGTCTCCGTCGACAGCACGAAGAGGTCTATCTTGTCAATGTCTTCGTTAGATAGAAGTTCAGGATTACCCTCGAATACCAGCATTTGATTCTCCGCTTTTGCTGCAGACAGTCTGCCGATTGCTGCCGATGCGCTCTCTGAGGTCGACGCCGTGAAAGAGAAGCCGTCAAGCGAGTGTTTCGAAACAGTAGAGACCGCCTTGTCAATTGCGTTTCCGGCATTTTCAGACTTGACAAGATCAATTTGATATAGGACTTTGATGTTCACCGCTTTCATTCTCGCCATGTCCTCCTCGTCATATTTAGAGAAGTTCTCGCCATTGGTCAGACTTACTATATCAAGACTGTCAGGAAGACACCTCAAGCTGCCCTTCTCGTTCTGAACGCCTTCCGGAGAATTTTCAAAACGTATATATGTCAATTTATGTGGGCGATTCTTGTAATCACGCACCCTTGCCTGGTACCCGGACCATTCTGCCGGATTGTTCTCCCACGGCATAGTCTCTTTTATACCGACACTCTCTACCTTCGTCCAATCAGAGCAGGATGCAATGAGCAGAGCGGAAGATGTAATAGCAATCAGCCGTTTCAATATATTCTTCATTGTCTATTGTTTTATAGAGTTGTACGATTTGCAGTCCCACCAAACTCGGGTAGCGAATGAATCTCCGCCACCTTCGGAAGATTCCGAATTCAACATTGAGATAGCACCGCTCAAGTTTGCACCATTTCCAGAGTATTCCTCGACAGGATATGTCAGTCTTCTGGCATGATTGTTAAGGTCAACATTGTCCGGACCGAGGTTCTGAGGAGCCGGAAGCAGTTTCGGATAACCGGTCCTGCGATATTCCGCCCAAGCCTCGTTTCCAAGAGGAAATATTGCAATCCACTTTTGAGTGATAATCTGCTCAAGATTAGTCTCTTCGTCACCTTTCTCATCCCATGCAACCTTGCACTCGGTCGTCTTGGACGCGGCGCTATATTTTCCCAACGGGTCAATATACTGAACCGGTGTGCTGCTGGCATCAGCAAGGTAATCGTCGACTCCTGATGCGCCTTTTTCGGCAAAAGAGAGACGGATCCCATTTTCATAGTATTCTTTTGCCTTAGCCTTGTCTCCGGCAAATCGAAGTTGATACTCCGCCAGAAGGAAATTCACCTCCGCGGCATTCATCCAAAGAAGCGGACTGTCGGAATTGACAATAAGGTTCGAATAAGCATCTATCGCCTCACTTTTCTTTGACACGGTCGAACCAATGCGAATTCCTACGTACTGCGGATTGTCCCCGGTACTCTTGAGGAACATTCTTTCAAGTCGAGGGTCATTATAACCAGTCATAAAGCAAAGAATATCCGCCCCGACACGATGGTCGTTCCAGCTGTTGTAAATCAGAGGCATCCTGTTTTCGGTCGGTTTCATGAAAGCATTGTCCTCATTGGACAGGATGAGACCAGACGAGACAGCTTCTTCCGCCTTCCTGCGCGCAAGTTCTGGATTCCTGTAGCTGATTCGCATTGCCATCCTAAGTTTCAGCGAGTTTGCATACTTGAGCCATTGAGAGATATTTCCGGAATATACCCTGTCGTATGTGCTCCATCCGGAAGAAGGAAGTCCGACATTGGATGAAAATGCCTCAATCGCATCGTCAAGTTCCTCGAACATTTCGTTATAGACAGTTTCCTGCGAATCATATTTGACGGTTATTTTTTCCGTCTTCAATATATCGCCGTATGGAATCGGCCCGTAGTTGTCAGTCAGACGCTGCATTACGGCCACACGGAAAAGACTTGCGAAAGCTCTCGCGACTTCGTCCTCAGTGCCCCCTACGATTCCGCGATATGGGGCATAGAGTTCAGTTATGATGTCCGAGAACGTTGCCTTTCGCCAGTCTGTCGAAGGATTGAATGTCTCGAAGCGAGTCTGCCAAGTGTCCACTGTACTTCCGACATAACCGCCGAAAGGTCCTCCTGAAAGGCTTTCAATGAACTGATATTGATGTTCCTCTACCGGAACAACAAGACTTTGCAATGCAAGGACCTTTGTTCCTGTGCGATAGTTCTTCGCTTCCATCTGCCCAGATGTAACCTGATTCGGATTGGTATTCAGTCTTTCGAAGCGGTCAGTGCAAGATAGGAGCACCGGTGCAATGACGGCACATATTATCATATTCTTTCTCATAATACATTCCTCCATCATTTTAGAAATCAAGTCTCACATTTATGCCAAGGCTACGAAGCGACGGCATCATGAAATAGTCTATACCCTGATAATTATTCCCGGTAGAAGCTACGGACTCAGGATCGAACGGCGCCTTGCACCATATCATCCACAGATTATGTCCGACGAACGACAGCGTCAGTGCCGCTTTTTCCCTAAACCACTTCCTCGGCATTGTATAGCCCACGGACAATTCCTGAAGACGGAAATTGGTGGCATCATAGGTATAATACTGAGGCAGTCCACTTTGCGAACCTATCTTCTGATACCATTTCTGAGCAGAAATCATCTGTCGATTATTCACAAGCACGCCACCGGCATCTCTGGCATCTGCAGATACCTTAGATACACCATAAAGATCAAGATTGGCTTGGGTCGCGGAATAACAAACACCACCTATGCGTCCGCTGAAGAGCAGTCCCAGATGCAGTCCTTTCCAACTGAAGTCATTGCGCCAGGCCAGATTATACTTCGGGAAAACAGATCCAAGAAACAATTCCTTGCCATTGTCGGCGAGGCTGACTTCTCCATTGTCGTCAAGTTCAATATAACCATAGTTATTCCTCTTCAGATCAGATGTTGTGTAAAGGTCCCCTAGAGTTCCTCCTTTCCTGAGTATGTATTTGGCTTTACCCAACGCCTTGATTTCCAGTTTCTCCAGGTTAAGGTTTTCACCGGTGACTGGATTGACGGCTCCATCGGCGAGATCCCTGATTTCGTTTCGGTTCCAGCTGAATGTGACTCCGCTGTCCCATGTGAAGTCCCGCCAAGTATGATTATAACCAACACTCACCTCTATACCTGTATTCCTTACACTTCCAGTCTGAAGGTAGATTGTCGTGTAGGAAGAAGACGGCGGGAGAGAAGGGTCGAAGGTCTGGTTGTAGGTGTCAGCAAGATACCATGACAAATTCAGGCTCAAGTCCTGCCAGAACCTGGTCTCGACACCGACTTCATATGTCAATGTCCTTTCAGGCTTCAAATCACCAATCGGATAATGTGTCTTATCCTTCCATATTTTGTTCGTAGCATCATACTCATATGTCGGCATTGTCAAAAATCTCGGGAAAGGCATACCTACGGATGCAACGGACGCCCTTAGTTTGAAGTAGTTGACCGCTCCGAAATCCCAAATTGACGTCGGCACCCAAGAAATGCCGACTGAAGGGTAGAAGAACGATCTTTCGGAAGAGCCGGCAAGCTGTGATGCCCAGTCGTTACGTCCAGTGGCTGTGATATAGAGCATCTTCTTCCACCCGAGTTCCACACTGCCGAACACAGACTGCGTTTCATCGTTCCAACCGCTTTTTGACGCACGCTTCTTGGTGTCATCAAGGTCGAAGACATTGAACACATTGGCAAGTCCATTGTCTTGGATAGGGCCCCCATAACGAAGCTCGTCGGTTCCTATATTATTGTACGACGCACCAATATTGGCAACTATAGTCCAGTCTTTGCCCAATGTCTTATCAATATTCAGGATAACATCCGCATAGGTCTGCTTGTCATAAGTGCGCGCTTCCGTATAATGACCATTGAGTCCACCTTCAGTGAGAGTCGCAATGGATGACGCATATAGCTTTTGAGTGAAAATGTTGTCGGCATTGTCAATACGGACACGTGCAGACAAGTTCATCCAATCCAGAATATCATAGCCGGCTGAAAAAGAAAGCATGTAGCGTTTCTTGTTGTTGTTACGCAAGTTGCGATAGTTGATCCAATAGGGATTCTGCATTCTCAGGTCACCCTCAAGGTCTGAACTCCAGAACTGCTCCATAAGTTTCGTTCCTGCATTGTAGCGTTCGAAGTTCTTGTAGATTTCGAAGTTGTCTCCTCTCGGGAAAAGATAGACCGGAACCAAAGGATTGGAATAGACTCCTTGATTGGTCATATTCTGATCCTTCTGGACAATATAACTCGCACTCGCATCTATCTTCAGCTTGTCTTTCAGGAAATAGCTCGTATTGCGGAAGGTGAAATTATAGCGGTCATATTTATTGTTTGGGATAATGCCGTCAGAGTTGACTGCCGCCGCCGAAAAATACGTCTGGTTTTTGTCGGTACCCCCGCTGACAGTAATGGTATTGGTGTAAGTATGGCCTGTCTCGAAATAGTCTTTCGGAGAATAATTGTAGCGTGCTGATTCCGGTATAAAAGGTCCCCAGCTATAGGTTCCGCTGTTACCTGTCTTTCCGCCTAGTCCAGTTCCATAACGGTTCTGAAACTCCGGAAGACGGAAGGGTGAGAGGAACTCCGTGTTACTGGAGAAACTGACCTTCAATTTTCCTGATTGCCCTTTCTTGGTAGTAATCATCACAGCACCGTTTGCTGCCTGCGAGCCGTACAATGCTGCTGCAGCGGCTCCGGTGAGAACGGAGATGGACTGGATGTCCTCAGGGTTAAGGTCCGCGATGGACTCGGACGCACCTTTGGAATCGAATTCGGTTCCTCCGCCTCCGCCAAAGTTGTACATCGGGATACCGTCAATGACGTATAACGCATTGGAAGACTGACTTATGGACTTGTTTCCGCGAAGGACCACCTTGGACGCTCCGCCGACTCCCGATGAGGAAGTATTGATGGCGACACCCGCCACCTTTCCTGCAAGGGAATTGATGAAATTGGCATCCTTGACGGCGGTCAGCAGTTCAGCATTGACCTCCTGCACATTGTAACTCAAGGCCTTCTGGTCGCGGCGTATGCCAAGGGCGGTGACCACTGTGCCTTCAAGAGAGACTGCCTCCTCGTTGAGAGTCACGGTAAAGTTCTTGTTGCTGCCTATAACCCTCCTGACAATTTCATAGCCAAGAGAATTGAACTCCAGGCTCCCTCCCAGAAGATTGCCGGGCACGAGAAGCGTAAAGCGGCCATCAATGTCCGTCGTCGTTCCGGTTGTAGTTCCTTGCACGAATACGGATGCTCCAGGAATCGGCTGACCATTATGGTCAATGACGGTTCCGCTGACTGTACGCGGCTCCACCTTCGGTCTATTGGAAAGATAAATGTAATGCCCGTTGATTTTGTAGTCAATGTCAAACGGGGTGAAAAGTTTGGCGCACACGTTTCCGATGGTCTCGTTTTTCATTGATATGCTTACCTTTCTGGCAAGATCCACTTGACCGACAATGAATGTGAACGGAGACTGTGCTTTGATGCTGTCCAGCGCGCTGTCCAAGGTGACGTTCTTCAGCTCAAGATTCAGCCGGATGTCTTCTTTCTGTGGTTTTGCGAAAGATTGGACTGATGAAAGAGTCAGTATTATCATGGAACAGATGAGACAGCAACTTCTTTGCAGAATACTGTTTTTGTTCATAACTTTGGAATTATGGTGATAGGTGTTTGGATATACCTTGCTTTAGTGTTATTCGACCGGCTTATCTCCAGACCTGTGGATGTTCCAGCGTCCGCAGGTCTTTATTTGTTCCGGTTCACGGCTGGGGTTGTTGTAACGTTTTATATCATGGCGTAGGTTTTATATGTTAAACTTCTGTGATTGTTCTAGCGGATATGGATTGTTCCTGTCTTGTAGTCGCGCGTGTAACTGAAGTCGGCAAAGTACTGGAGGCTCTTTAATGCCATGTCAATGCCGTCGCTGACCAATAGTTCTCCTCTTGAGATATTTATCTCAGGTTCAGGACATTCCACAATAATCTGCACTCCGAACGAACGCTCTATTTCACTTATGATGTCACTGAAACCAAGTCCCGCAATGTTGAGTTTGCCATTGGTCCAAAGCAACTCGCCTTCCTGGCTCACCGTATTTTTTGCAAGTATGTTATCGGAAAGAGTAACGGTTTCTCCCGGGTACAGATATGCCACCTGTCCGGATTTGCTGTTGACTTTGACCTTTCCTTCTATGAGAGCGACATGGAACGAGTTCTTCTCGGGATATGCATTGACATTGAATTTCGTGCCCAGCACTTCTATATCACTGGCATAGGTGCTCACCACGAACGGCTGGTCAGGATTGTGGGTAACATTGAATAGAGCTTCTCCGCGAAGTTCGACGTTGCGTTTGCGATCCGAGAATTTCATCGGATACGTCAGTGTCGTTCCTGAATTGAGCTTCACTTGAGTGCCGTCTGGAAGTGTAATGTCCATTCTGCTTCCTGCGGGAACCTCAATGCTGGTCATAGTGTGTGCAAGCATCGAATCCGTGCGTTTCGTGGCGACATAACTGCCTGTAAGGAATACTATCAGAGCAATGACAGCAGCTGCGGCACTGTAAAGGATTCTCCTGAATATCTTGATCCCTGATTTTTCCCTAGCAAGCCCTGCTTCAGCGGTTTCAATCTCGCGGATAGTCTTTCCGTTTGCGGCGAAATGCAGTAACAGAAACATCTTCAGTTCCTTATCAAATTCTTTCTGATGCATCTCGTCGCTCCGCAACCATTCTCCTACGGCTGCGTTTTCTTCATGTGAAGTTTCTTTTGCGAAATATCTATAAAGCAAGTTTTGGTCAATGTTTGTCATATTCATTTCACGTTACCTATTATATATAACAACTTAATCTGTCGGATTCGCCAAAAAAAATGATAAATTTGCATAGAGAGGAGATTTTAATGATGTCTGACATGCTGGGTGAGATAACAAAGGACATTTTCGAAGACCTTTACAAAAACAATCTAAAGGTCTTTGAGGATTTTGCCTTCTTCATACTTGGAAATACGGAACAGGCCGAGGATGTCGTGGCAGACTGCTTTATCCGTTTATGGAATGAGCGGGCCAGAGTGTCACGGGAAAAGGCCATCGGATGGATGTACACTTCCATCCGCAATGCCTGCCTGAATCTGTTGAAGAAATCTTCCACCAAAAAAGAGGTCAACGAATCAAGCTCTGACAATGAGGCTTTCGCGGCCACATATTACCAGGCAGCACTCGAAAAGACAGACCTTGCCGGCTTGTACGTTGAAGACATAACCAATCGCCTGAAGGATTGTCTGGCACGTGTTCCGGAAAATCAACGCCGCGCTTTCCTCATGAGCCGTCTCGACAACATGAAGCACAAGGAGATCGCCGCCAAATTGAATATCACAGAGTCAGTAGTCGACCACAGCATACGTAACGTCACTAAACTCCTGAGCATCTATATGAAAGACTATCTGCTGTTTACATTTATCCTGCTGTTCCTCAAGGCGCACAGTTTGATTTAGCTATTTTAAAATCTCGCAATGTTCGGTAGTCGCAGGATTGTTCCGATAGCAAGTGACAGTAGAGTATACAATTTCGCTAGTGAGAAATAGTTTCAGATAATAAACGGTCAATCGGGATATAGAGCCCTAAAACTATTTTTTGAGAAAAATGTTTACCGTAACGAAATTTTCGTAACTTTGCTGAAGGTTTTAAAGTTTTTGATATGCTTATTAGAGTAGTTGTAACTAATTTTAGGTCATATAGGCAAGAGACTGAATTTAACATGTTGCCATCCTCGAATGTCCGAAGGAAGGATTGGCATATTTTTAAACGGGGTCGCAGAGCAAATGTCTTGCGCACGGCTGTCATCTATGGGGCAAATGGTGCCGGTAAGTCGTGTTTGGTAAAGGCACTTGGTCGTCTCCAGGCAATGGTGACAAGGGGCAGTTTGCCACCAACGGCTTTTAGGGATGCCAATAAGTATAATACTTCGGGAACGCCGGTGACTATTGAGGTGGAATTTGCTACAGAGTCCGACCAGTTTTCTTATGGCGTAAGTTATCGTGGCAATCTTTGTCTGGAGGAATGGCTATATTCTACCCTGAAAAAGCCTGTTTGTGTATTCGAACGTAAATTTGATGATCAAACATCTAAAACAGGCATCAAGCTGGTGGGAGACAAGGCAGATGAAGCGAAAAACAAGTTGTTGATTTCGCTTCTTGAAGACAACCTCCTGAAGGTCAATGAACTGATGTTGTCGAAATACGATGTAGTAAAGAATTCACAGATGACAGATGCATACCAGTGGCTTACATCAAAACTGCACGTCATTTTCCCGGAGACGCGTTCAACTTCTATTTTTGACAATAGGTATTCAGACGCCGCGTTCAAATCTCAATCGGAAGCTCTTATTTCTTCGTTGGATCTAGGTATTAATGAACTGATGCTGAAAGACGAAGATATAGAATCGTTTAAACAAAGTATTTCCGAATGGCCGGAGTTGGTGCAGGGGGTTGACGGCATCGTTAAAAGGCTTTCCCATTCTCCGGAAGGTTCCGATGAGGTAATGATAGATACCGGCGCTTTTACCGTCAGTATGCGCCGTGAAGGTAGTAAGTACTTTGTTCGCCGTGTTAAGGCACTACATAGGGTTAATGATAGTCTCTATGATTTTGAATTAAAGGAAGAGTCTGATGGAACGCAACGAATCTTTGATTTTGTGCCAATGGTGCAAACTGTCAGAAGTGAAGCTTGTACCTATGTGATTGATGAACTTGACCGCAGTCTTCATCCGATGCTCGTGAGAACACTGGTTTCCAGGATAGTCTCGGACAAGAATATGAAAGGACAACTTATTTTTACGACTCACGACGCGGGACTTCTTGACGGTAAACTGTTTCGTAATGATGAGATTTGGTTCGCCGAAAAAGACCGCGAAACCCAAAGCACCCATCTTTATACACTTGATGAATTTAAGCCGCGTGCGGATTTGGATTTGGAGAAGGGCTACCTCAACGGTCGTTTTGGCGCCATCCCATTCCTTGCTCGTTTTAATGAATTAAATTGGGAATGATATGGGGTTCAAACTTCGAGGATATACGAGGGAAGTCCCTCAAGAGAAGGTTCGGGATTATTCGCTATTTGCCATAGCGACAGAGGGAACGGAGCGGGAGCCGGACTATTTCAAACTTTTTGATGGTATTGACCGTATCAAAGTTGATATTATTGAGCCCGAAGTTTCCGACGGGCAGGATGAATCGGAAAAGAGAAAAGCATCTTCTCCATCTAAAGTTTTGGAGAAGGTCAAGGCTTACATAAGTGAAAATCAATTGAGCGCAGAGTATGGTGATTCTCTTTGGTGTGTAATTGATGTTGATCGGTGGCCACAGGAACAAATAGAAGAATTGTACATTTTCTGCGCACAGAAGAAAAATTGGCATCTCGTTATAAGTAATCCCTGCATTGAAATATGGCTCTTGTACCACAAATTGTGTGATTTGTCCAAACTTGGCATTCTGACAGCAAAGGATGCCAAGCAAGCGCTAGACAAACTTGAAAAGGGAGGCTATTACTATATAAAATATCTTCCATTGATGCTCAATGCTATTGAAAATGCTCGAAAAGCTGATGCCAATCCTGACGGTTATATGCCGGAACACCTCCAGACGAAAGTTTATATGCTTGGGCAAGCGCTCTATGAGCGTATGGGTAAAGTTCGTTTTGATAAGTTCGTAGCATCACTACCAAGCATAGAGAAAGACATTTTGAGGCACACGAAAGGCTAACTCTAGATGTGCTTTTCCCCCTATGTGCATCAATGCGTTTGTATTATCGTTTGCAATAATAGTGAAACAATTGGAAAAACTCGCATTTCCATATAACACTAAAAAAACGCACCACAGCTACCTGTAACGCGTCTTTTGAAAAACAAGAAAAGGCGGCCCATTGTAATAATGTTCCGCCTTAACTATTTGAATATTAAGGAATTACCTACTAATACTCCTCCTCGTTAAAGAAAAAGTCCTCCTTGGTAGGGTAGTCCGGCCAAATATCTTCTATGCTTTCATATACTTCGCCGTCGTCTTCGAGTTCCTGGAGGTTCTCGATTACCTCTTCCGGAGCGCCTGAGCGGTTGGCGTAATCTATAAGTTCATCTTTTGAAGCTGGCCATGGAGCATCGTCCAGGCTACTTGCTAGTTCAAGTGTCCAATACATATTCTTCTCTCCTATCTTTTAATCTTTTAAATCTCTTAAAATCAATGGTTAACGTTTTTTAATACGTTTCGGGCGGCAAATATAGATAAAAAATCCATATAATGAACTTTTTTTGTCTAATTTTGTAGCAGCAAACGCAATTGTCCGGATGCATAAATCGTACCCGCAGTAGGGAAGCGGTTGAGCACAATCAATTTTAGAACACATAGATCACGTTATGGGATATATCGCTGAAGACTTGTACGACAAGCAAACCACAGAGCAGATAGCCGTGCACGTAAAGGAAATACTCAGACTTCTCGGGGAAAACCCTGAAAGGGAAGGCCTTCTGAAGACACCGGAAAGAGTAGCGAAGTCGTTGCAGTTCCTCACTAAG
>OKTM01000266.1_pt1 | contig 30215 bp, 26 predicted proteins | sample 1606401 | NCBI WGS metagenome assembly OKTM01 (sample SAMEA3879583, study PRJEB24766) | human gut metagenome | biome: human-associated habitat; feature: feces | place: USA | collected 1985/1987 | reverse complement strand
CTTGCCGCAGCCGATTTCCAGACACAGACGTTTGCCCGGGAACATTTCCTGCCAATGTCCCTTGAACTTATCAATATCATGCAGGAAAACGTATTCTCCCTGCACTTCCTTCATTGCTTCTTCAATCCATGGTTTTTTTCTTAAGCGCATATTCAGACCTCACATAAAAATATTTTCTCAAGTATATATTATACAACAAATCCCCTTAACTTGGGAAAAGAATTATAAAAAAGCCGGCAGCATAATAACTACACTACCGGCATAAGCAGGTGTCTCAGTCCTTCTTCAACACGCCCTTTACCTTACGCAGCAAATCATCAACCTTTTTATTTGCCGGCGAATCGTCATCCACCTCAAAGCGACGGCTTTCATCACCCAGCGGCTTATCCTTGCAGGCCATATTCTTCAGCTCTCCCAGCATTTTTATTCCTTCGATGCGTGCCTCCTCATAAGTAGACTTAAAGGCAGACAAATCATCGGGGCAGCCTGCCTCCAGCCAGGCATTCGCCACCTTGCCCACAGCATACGTCACCGACATACCTACAGGAATCTGCACCGGCGCAAAGGGAATCAGCGTCGCCAGCGTCTGCCCTACAAAGGCACCGCCCAGTGAACCCAAAATCCCCAGCACGGCACTTTCGGAAAGCTTGACACCGCGCAGCTTGGCCAGGCGGGTAATCATATAAACCTCGTTCGCCATAAGCGTCATCGTGCCTACTACCGGAGCAACAACAATTACCCCGGCACGGGCAGCAGCCCAGCGGCAGATATCCTCCGCCTCTTTATCCGTATCAACGGCATATTTCATTTTGTGTTCTTCCAAACGCTCTGTCATTTTCTCACCTCATTTATGCAGCTTACAAAGCATTTTGCTTTTTATAATTACATTATACAGCAAAGCAGACGGGCGAAACAGTGAGATTATAGTGAAATCGCCGCTACCGCAAACTTTTTCCTTCATACTGACTAATCTCCTGAGCAAAGCAGGAGAGTTTATGGTAAAATATTAGAGTATATATTGATTATTCGGTCAAGGTGGTGAGAAATAGTGACAGCGGACAATACGCCTGTTGTAGGACGCTTTGCGCCTACCCCCAGCGGCTTTCTGCATTTGGGAAACGTTTTCTGCAGCCTGCTGGCCTGGCTCTATGCCAAAAGCAGCGGCGGCAAAATAGTTTTGCGCATCGAAGACCTGGACCCGCAGCGCTGTTCCATCGCCAAGGCCGACGCATTGGCCCGCGAGCTGGAATGGCTGGGGCTGACGTGGGACGAGGGTGCGTATTGCAGCACTGACAGCGACAGCTTTTTCCAAAGCCGCCGCAGCGATATCTACGCTCACTGCTTCGACCTTTTACAGCAGCAGGGGCTTGTCTATCCCTGCTTCTGCTCCTGCAGCCAGCTCCATGCCGCCAGTGCGCCCCACACCTCGGACGGCAATGTCATCTATCCCGGCACCTGCCGCGAGCTGACGGCAGCGCAGCGCAGCGCCAAAATGCAGCAGCGCCGTCCCGCCTGGCGCGTCAAGGTTGATGACGAGCTTATCGCCTTTACGGATATGCACTACGGCAGGCAGCAGGCCAACCTGGCGCACGAATGCGGTGACTTTATCCTGCGCCGCAGTGACGGCGTCTACGCCTACCAGTTAGCTGTAGTCATTGACGATGCGCTCATGGGCGTAAATCAGGTAGTGCGTGGCTGCGATTTGCTCAGCTCCACACCTGTGCAGCTTTATCTTTACCGCCTGCTGAACCTTACGCCGCCGTCCTTCTGCCACATACCGCTGCTGACAGATACCGAAGGACGCAGGCTTTCCAAACGCGACGGTGATCTGGAAATCGCAGCCCTCAGGCAGCACTTCGGCAGTCCGGAGCCCATTATCGGCCTCCTGGCCTATCTTGCAGGCCAGCTGCCCAAGCCAGAGCCTATTACAGCAGCAGAGCTGCTGCCGCTTTTCCGTCCGGAATCGGTTCCCCATGACAATATCGTCGTACCGCAATTGCTTTGATTGCGAGACAATAACACATTTCACTGATTATAAAACCTGGGAGGAATATATAATGAAAAAATATTTAATGAAAATCAAGGTTAATATGCTGATTGTACTTATCATCAGCTTGCTCGGCGGCATGGCAGGCAGCTACTTCTTCAACAACCGCTGGTTAGGCCTAATTGTCGCTATTCCCCTGTGCGCTCTGTATATCTATCAGGTATATCAGGTGCAGGCAGACTACCGCGAACAGCACACCAAAAAGAAACACACTAATAAGTACAGATAAGCTAAGGCAACTAAAAAGACCTGTTGAAGTTAAATTCTCAGAATTGGCTTCGACAGGTCTTTCTGTTATCTTGTAACTTTATAACCTGTTTTTCATATTACGCAACGCAAAAACACTATACTCACTGATATTTTACATTTCCTGTTCCATCTGCTATTGGTATATCTAAAACGCTAGTGTATAATAGCAATTAGGAGGACTTTACTATGCATTTACAAAAAACAGCTCTCGTTCTGGAGGGTGGCGGTATGCGGGGAATGTTTTCCGCCGGTGTGTTTGAAGCCTTTTTGGCGCATCAGCTCACCTTTCCCTACATCACCGCCGTTTCTGCCGGAGCCTGCAATATCTTATCATATATGTCTGCCCAACCGCTGCGCACACGTCAGATTATCGAGCACTACGTCACCGACAAGCGTTACTTCAGTGTGCGCAACTGGATTAAAAGCGGCAGCATCTTCGGCTTTGACTTTATCTTCAATGAGCTTCCCAAACAACTGCTCCCCTTTGACTATGCAGCCTACCGTGCCTATCCCGGCGTACTGCAGGTTGCTGCTACCGATATCGTTAATGGCGAAAGCGTCTGGTACGACCAGGAAGCAATGGGGCAGGACTTTATTCCTGTGCGCGCTTCTTCCTCCATGCCCTTCGTTGCCCCTGTAGTCAAGCATGAAGGCCGTGCGCTGCTCGACGGTGCATTGCTGGCACCCATTCCATACCAAAAAGCACTCGACGCAGGCTACGAAAAGCTGATTGTAGTACTCACACGCAACGAAGGCTACCGCAAGAAAAAAGGCGTGCCCAAATTTCTGCTCAAATCCGTTTATAAAAAATATCCCAAGCTGTGGGATATCATGGAGCAGCGTCCTAAGCTCTACAACAAGCAGCTGGAGGCTGTCGAAAAAATGGAACGTGAGGGCAAGGCTGTCATCATCCGCCCGCAGATTCCGCTTACGATTGATAAATTCGATATCAAGCCGCATAAGCTGCTGGCACTGCATGACCACGGCATCGGCTGCGGACTTGCTGCAATCGATAGAATAAAAGAATTAGAACAGCAATAAATTCTTTTATCGAAACTATATTCAGTGTATAATATATCCTATAATAAGGAATAACAAACAATCCATTCTTTATTCCTTGGAGGTTCATATGAAAATAAGGCTAGGCGTTATCGGCGAAGAAGCGAACATAAACATCTTTCAGGAAGTCATAGAAGAATATAATGACTACGAAATTTATACATTCATTGATGACGACGGAACACATACACTGAATATTATCGACAACCACCAACAGAACGTTGACTCCTGGCTCGTCTTTGACCAGATAAATCATCTGCATATAAAAAATTGGGGGCAGGCACAAAATCCCGTCTACTATATTCCTTACCGCGGTGCCAGCTTTTATAAAACACTCTGCACTGCTATTTACCAAGGCTTTAAAATAGATGAATTAAGTATAGATACAATCCCCTATTATGACATTACCCGCGCTCTGGATGATATGCAGATAAACTATAACGTTATTAATCATTTATCCGATGAACATGGTGCCTTATCGCTCAACGGATATGCTGCTTTTCATCGTGAGCTCTTTAAAAAAGGCATCACTAAAGCTGCTGTCACCAAAAGCTGCTATGTGAAAAACCTATTGGAGTCAGAAGGCATTCCGGCCTTCTGTATTATGCCGGTGCGTGTCACTGTACGTAATATTTTAAACGTAATTTTAACGCAATTCCGTATAAAAAAACTCCGGGAAGGCCAAATTGCCGTGCAGGTATTCAGCTTTAATCTGCTGGGAGATAAAGATAATTTTTATTCCGTAGATGACTTATACAGCCGGGAAATCGCTATCTCGCAAAAGCTCATCAGCTACACCAAAAACATCAGCGGCTCATTGAAGCCCGCCAACGAAGGTAATTTTTATATTTTCACCACGCGCGGCAGCTTAGAGCAGCTCACCAACAGCTTCACCAGTCTGCCCGAACTGCCAATTCTGCGCGATTTAAACAAAAGCCTGCGGGCCTGCGGTATCGGTATAGGCAACAGTGCCCGCGAAGCAGAATATAATGCCGTTATTGCTTTAAAGCATGCTTGCGCCGACCAGAAAGGCAGCTGGTATGTCGTACTTGACGATAAAACCATCAGCGGTCCTTTAGGAAGCGCACAACAGATAGATTATCAGTATGCCTCCGCACAGCTGGAAGCAGTAAGCAAAAAGACATCTCTCAGTCAAGCCACCTTAAGCAAAATTTGCCATGCATTGAAAATTTACGGACGCGATGAGCTTAATGCGCAGGAGCTTGCCACAATACTGCAGATTCTGCCCCGCAGCGCCCGTCGCATTCTCACCTGCCTGACGGAGCATGGTTATGCCGAAGACATCCGCTCGGAAATGCCTGAAACAAAAGGACGCCCACGCAAAATATACAAAATAAAATTATAAACACTCCTTCAAAGACTGAGGTTCAGCACCAAACTGTAACCTCAGCCTTTTTATTTTATATACACATATATCTCCTATTGACACACTAGGCGAAAAGATGTATTCTTTAATAAAGGTCTTAGCCTTTATTAGTCTTTTATTATTTTGAGGGGGCAAAAACAATGTCAGATACATTATTAGACAAAAACAAAATTTGGCAGCAGATAGACGATGAAAAGGAAAACATGCTGCAGCTTTGGCAGGAATTAGTTAACGTTGATTGCGGTTCCGGCAACAAAGCAGGCGTTGACTTCATCGCCCAAAAAATCGAAGCCATTTTAAAAACACTTGGCTTTACTACAACTCAGGTAGAATTTGAAAAAGCAGGCAACACACTTGTCGGCAAAATTGGCGATACCAGTAAAGATTTTATCGTTTTATTAGGTCACATGGACACCGTATTCAAGGACGGCACCGTAGCAGAGCGTCCGTTTAAAATTGTTAACGGAAAAGCCTACGGCCCCGGCTGCCTTGATATGAAGGGCGGTATTGTTATTATGCTGACAGCTTTAAAAGTGCTTTTGGCAAATAATTATACCAAGCATGGTATTAAAGTAATCCTCGCAGGCGACGAAGAAGTAGCTCATTACTTAAGCAATGCTTCCGAAACAATTTTGGCGGAAAGCAAGGGTGCGTTGGCTGCATTTAACTTTGAAACCGGTTTCTTGGATCAGGGCGTTGTCACCAGACGCAAGGGCAGATACGAATTTACCATGGAAGCCTATGGCCGCGGTGCGCACGTAGGCAATGACCCGCAAAACGGCCGCAGCGCCATCATTGAATTAATGCATAAGGGCCTTGATATCGAAGCCTTAACCGATTTCGACAAGGGTATTAACTTTAACGTAGGTTTATTCGAAGGCGGTACAGTCAGCAACGCTGTACCGGACTACGCAAAATTAACCTGCGACACACGCTATACCGACTATGCTTTACTGGAAGAATTTTTGCCCAAATTACAGGCTATTGCGGCTAAGCAATACGTTCCCGATACCAAAACTGTTCTCAAGACTGCTACGGAATTCCAATCCATGGATGAGGTTCCCGGTACTGCTGCTTTGCTTAAACTAGTACAGGAAGCAGCAGCAGAATGCAATTTACCGCAACCGACAGCCAAAGCAGTCGGCGGCGGCAGCGACAGTGCCTATGCTACAGCTACAGGCGTTCCTACAATTTGTGCTCTCGGCGTACAAGGCGCACGCAACCATACGGCAGAAGAATTTGCTGTTGCAGATACTCTCTTCAGCAGATGCAAACTGTTTGCTACTATCATGCTTAATATCTGAGGTAAATAATTAAGCTTGCAGATGCCTTATTAGCATCTTACATATCATATTCTTCCTACATACCCCTAAAAAGTATCGTCCCGGCATTTTTGCCGGGACGATACTTTTTTATGCTTATTATATTACCTTTATTCCTCAATAATCAGACGTCCCTCAATTTCACGTTTGAGATGCTGATGCGTCATAAAGTATTCCTCAATCACATCGCGATACGAAGTCGCCAACACGCGTACTCTGCCGTTGGCTTCGGCCTCCTCCAGCGTAATATCCAAAAACGGCTTCATGCTACTGTAGTGATATTTGCACAGACCAATCTTATAAATCTGCTGCGCGCCCAATGGCTTGCCATCCAGCGTCAGCTCTTTGAAGCATTGGCCGCTGCGGCTCCATACTACATGCATTCCCTGCGACAGCTGATAAAATTCCGTATGCTCGCCAGTAAAGGCCTCCTCGCGCAGGAAGCGCTTAATCATGCGCGTCAGCTGCTCACCGGTAACCGGCAGCATATATACAGCTTCATCATAGGGGAAGCATTCGGTAAAATCGCTGTACAGCACTACCGGTCCCAGATTATAGCTGCGGATAGCACCGGAGCCCATCAGCATAACATCAATACCAAGGCTCTCCTGCAACGCATCCGCTACCAAACTGCCAAGAGGAGTTTCCTGAATTCGGGAAGGATGCTCCAGCTTACGGGCAAAACGGGTAACCAGTCTGCCGTACTTTTTATCTGTCAAATCCTTGTAGTGCATAATGAAGTTTTCCAGGCTCTCATCACGCGGGCAATGGGTTTCATCAATAGGCACAGTCGACCAGGTATAGGTATCTACCGCATTCAGGTCGGTATCTACCATGATATCAAAACGACCGATCTGGTCCGTGCCTGTTCCGGCCTGTACAATAAGAATATCATTAACTTTTACCGGATGCTCCAAAAAGGTATGCGAATGACCGCCGATAATAACATCAACGCCCCAAGCGGGATCAAGCATTGCCGCCAGTTTTTTATCCTCTTCAAAGCCGATATGCGTAAGAATAATCGTAAAATCAATATCGATCGGATTGTAGGTATTACAAATACGGCCGATTTCCTCTGCCGCCTCGCAGATATCTACAAAGGAACCGATTACCTTATCCATCTTCGTCTGCGCCAGTACATCCTCGGTAATGATGCCGATGAAGAGAATCTTCATGCCATCAATATGTGCGATATAAAATGGCTGGAAAAGACGCTTGTTATTCGTACGGATGTGAAAGTTCGCATTGATAATCGGGAAGTTAGCGCATTTTTCGATAAACAGCAGATGCGACAGCCCGTAATCAACCTCGTGATTACCAATGGTCACAACGTCCGGACCTAACAAATTCATAATCTCTATGGTCGATACACCCTTGTATTCCGCATCAATTACGGAGCCACGGAACATATCTCCGGCGATGCAGTAGATAACATTCTCTTCTTCTGCCCTTACCTTATTGATGTAGCCGGAAAGCATGGATACGCCGCCGACAAGCTTATTATCAATTCTTTCAGCCAGGAAATCACCATGCAGGTCATTGGAATGTAACAATGTCAGCTTTTTTAAATTTTTCATAGTAGCACCTCATTTCCTGCAGTTACTGTATTTTTGGTAATTTTATTATAAGGTAAACCCGGCAATTTGCCCCTACCCCAAAAGCGTTTTTCGGGTAGGATATGCTGTTTTTTTGCCTTATTTGGCACTATTTTTCTACCTGCTTTACTTTTAAGCCAATACATAGTATCATATTTGCATCTGAACTTATCAATTATTCTATTATGCAGATTTTCGATATAGTCAAAACTTATACCTGAGCTTGCTACTTAAGAAAGGATTACAAGCTATGCTAACCTACAGCTTTGCCAATTTACAGGGTGAGAGCATGTACGCCCACCTTTACAAATGCATCAAAAATGATATCACCAATGGCGTCCTGCATGCCGAGGAAAAGCTGCCTTCCAAGCGCATGCTGGCCAAAAATTTAGGCATCAGCCTCATCACCGTGGAAAATGCCTACGCCCAGCTCGTTGTCGAAGGCTATATCTATTCGCAGCCCAAGCGCGGTTATTACGTAGCGCGCATTGAGCAGCAGCCTCTGCCGGTAAAAGCAGAACGCAAAGCAGCGCCGTCATTTAAAACACAAGCAACGGCGCAAAGCGTCAGCTTCGCCAAAAGCAGCGTACCGCCGGACACCTTTCCCTATAACATCTGGGCGCGCCTTTTACGCAACACGCTCACAACTGCGGACGAACACGCCCTCATCAGCGACACCAGCGCCGGCGGCGTTTTACCGCTGCGTCAGGCGCTCGCCCGACATCTTTACCAGTTCCGCGGTCTGAACGTTGCACCCGAGCAGATTATCATCGGCGCAGGCACACAGACGCTGTATAATCTTATCGTACAGCTTTTGGGACGCAGTCACGTCTATGCGTTGGAAAACCCCGGCTATCCGCAGCTGGCAGCAGCTTATCAGGCCAACGATGTTTTCTGCCGTTATCTGCCCATGGACGCACAGGGCATCCGCGCCGACGTTCTGGAAAACAGCGGTGCCGATATTCTGCACATCAGCCCTTCGCACCAATTCCCTACCGGCATTGTTATGCCCGTCAGCCGTCGCTACGAATTACTGCACTGGGCAGCAAAAAAAAGCAGCCGTTATATCATCGAAGATGATTACGACTGCGAATTCCGCCTGTTCGGCAAGCCTATTCCGCCATTGCAGAGCATTGATACCGAGGAAAAGGTTATCTATATCAATACCTTCTCCAAAACGCTGGCACCAACCTTCCGTATAAGCTACATGCTGCTGCCACCGCACCTGGCATCGCTGTTTTATGACAAGCTGGGCTTTTATTCCTGTACAGTATCTAATTTTGAGCAGTTTACGCTCGCTAAATTTATCGAGGACGGTTATTTTGAACGTCACATCAACCGCATGCGCACCTACTACCGCAGCAAACGCGACCGTCTGCTGCAGTACCTCACACAGTCCGACGCTGCTCCCGCACTTACGGTAGAAGGCGAGGACAGCGGTCTGCATTTTCTGCTGCATCTTGCTACCGATGCCAAGGATTCCCAGCTTGTGCAGGCTGCAGCCGCCAAGGGCATTCAGATTAAATTTCTTTCGGACTATTATCATGAAAAGGTCGGCGACAGCTCGCACACCCTGCTGATGAATTACACCGGTCTGGCGGATGATAAACTGTATCCGGCCTTAGACACACTGTTTACCGTGCTGAAGCCTTATCTGAAGCTGTAATTATTTTGCAGCACACAGGCTGACAAAATATTCGTGGATTGCCGTACTTTTAGCAACGTCAAGCTCAGGGTGGAAGGCCAAAGCCAGCTGTTTGCCGTACTGTGCCGCCACAATATGCTCATCCACTGCAGCAAGCACCTCTACACCTTCACCCACGCTGTCAATATAAGGCGCACGGATGAAGGTCATTGGCACCTTACCCAGCTTGCCGAATTCAGCCTCGGTAAAAAAGCTGCCCAGCTGCCTGCCGTAGGCATTACGCTTCACGGTAATCGGCATGGTCGCCAAGTGCACCTTGCTGTCGTTTGTCAGCTTTTTCGCCAACAGAATCATACCTGCGCAAGTTGCCAGTACCGGCAAGCCCTGCGCTATTTTTTTCTGCAGCGGTGCAAACATACCAAGCTCATGCAGCAGCTTGCCCTGCACCGTACTTTCGCCGCCCGGCAGGACGATGCCGTTCAGGGGCTGCTCCAAATCCGGCAGCTGACGCAGCTCTACAGCCTCCACACCCAGCTGCTGCAAGGCCTGCACGTGCTCAATAAACGCACCCTGTAGTGCTAAAACGCCGATTCTCATTATTTACCACGCTCCGCCATCAGCAGCTGAATTTCCTGCTCGTTGATGCCTACCATAGCTTCGCCCAAATCCTCGGACAGCTCTGCCAGCATCTTGGCATCGTTGAAGTTGGTTACTGCTTTAACAATAGCCTGCGCACGCTTTGCCGGGTCGCCGGATTTGAAAATACCGGATCCTACGAATACGCCCTCGGCACCCAGCTGCATCATCAGTGCTGCATCCGCCGGAGTTGCTACGCCGCCTGCTGCAAAATTTACTACCGGCAGACGTTTATGCTCGTGTACATAAACCACCAGATCATACGGCACCTGCAGCTCTTTGGCAGCGTTGAACAGTTCGTTTTCTTCCATTGCGGCGATTTGCGCAATCTGCTGATTCATTTTGCGCATATGACGTACTGCCTGTACAACGTCACCGGTACCGGGCTCACCCTTGGTACGGATCATGGATGCACCCTCGTTGATGCGGCGCAGCGCTTCGCCCAAATCCTTGGCACCGCAGACAAACGGTACGTTAAACTTAGTTTTATCGATATGGTAAACATCATCAGCCGGAGAAAGCACTTCGCTCTCGTCGATATAGTCAATCTCCAGAGCTTCCAGAATCTGTGCTTCTACAAAATGACCGATGCGCACCTTTGCCATAACAGGAATAGAAACTGCGTTTTGAATTTCCTTAATCAGCTTCGGGTCGCTCATGCGTGCTACGCCGCCTGCCGCACGGATATCGGCAGGAATCTTCTCCAGTGCCATAACAGCACAGGCACCTGCTGCCTCCGCAATACGCGCCTGTTCCGGTGTCGTAACATCCATAATTACGCCGCCCTTTAACATCTGTGCCAGCTGTGCATTTAATTTATAACGTTCGTTCATTGTGAATACCTCCAATATATATGCAAATAATAGGTTATGTGTAGTATTATACCTACATCTGAGCTTATTAGTATATTCATTTCTCGTCAATTTACTATGCTCAGTTTTAATATCGGTATTCTTCACAGCTTACACCAACATCATGCTAAGCAACGCCTGAAGCGTTGCCGCAGACAGCAAAAAAGCAGTCGCTCTATCATCAACGATGATTGCGACTGCTTTTGCGTATCTTCAACAAGCTCCATACTGCATTTACATATCTGCCTTCTTCATAACAACAGCATTAGCATTTTTCAACTGCCGGATGCCATTACTTTAACATCTGGCCTCACATTTTTATGCAAAACTGAGCTTTTATTACTGCAATATATTTAACTATAAAAATCCTGCTTTTTATAGAGCATTCATCAAAAATTTAATGCCGGTAACAAGCACCAGCACACTCGCCAGCTTCATCAAAATGCCGGACTGCAGCCTTTGCGCCAAGGCTACACCGCCCTGAGCACCGACAAAGGCACCCGCACCAATCGCCAGACCACTGCTCCACACAATATGCCCCAGCATAGCATGCGAAACTAAGCCTGCAAGCGAGGAAACTGCCAAAATGCAGGTAGAAGTAGCAATGGCCACGTGCACCGGGAAATTCAGTACATAAACCATAAAGGGAACGTGGACGATACCGCCGCCTATGCCCAAAATGCTGGCTAAAAAACCCACACCGACGCTGCAAAGAACGCCCAGCTTCCAGTTATAGACTTCCGGCACCTCGCCGGCCGTCTTACCCGCCGCCTCCTTATTAGCCTTGCGATACATATTCACCGCTGCCAGCACAAAAAAAGCGCCGAACACCAGATAAAAAAGCCGCCCCTGCAGATATTCTGCAGCATAGCTGCCTAAAAATGCACCGGGAACGGTAGCCACGGCAAATTTCAAGGCCGCATCTACGCAAACCTTCTTCTGCCTGATATACCCCCAAGTCCCCGAAACAGCATTCATCAGTACCACCAGCACCGAAGTACCGATAGCCAGCTGTGGCTCATAATCCCAAGCAAACACCAGAAGCGGTACAATCACCATACCGCCGCCAATGCCTAAAAGCGCCCCCAATAAGCCAACTAAAATACCTAAGGCCAAAAAGCCTGCTACTTCCATCTGCATCCCTCTCATTCTCTCATAATTCTCATTGCAGATTAGCTTAGTTTTTTTAAATCTCTCGTCGGTCAAAATCATCTTTTGACCTGTATTCTCATATATTCCGCAAGTATTCAAAAACAATTGCGGAACAGCAAATATTTTACACCTAAATAATCAAAAAAGGAAGTACCTGTGATATAAATTACTTAGGAAAAGCTAATTTTTCCCAACAGCTTATATCAGCAGCGTACTTCCTTTATAATTTTGTTATATTACCTGCTTTTTAAACCGGACCGAGGTTAATTGCTGTCGCATAGGTCAGGAAGCAAAAGGCTACTATCCACCATGCGCCAATAAGCGGCAGTACAAAACGCAGCCATTTTTTATAAGGCACGTTCGCCATTGCCAGATAGGACATAGTTGCACCGGACGCAGGAGTAATACAGTTGGTAAACGCATCACCGAAGGTGAAGGCGAAAACGGCGGTCTGACGTGTCAGGCCTACGATATCAGCCAGCGGTGCCATAATCGGCATAGAAATTGCTGCCTGACCGGAGCTGGAGGGCACCAGCAGGTTGAAGCAATCCTGGATAATGAACATACCGAAGGCAATCGCAGAGGACGGGAACACGTCCAGCATACCGGCGAGAGCATGAATGATGGTATCCATAACTCTGGCGTTATCCAACAGAATAGTTGCCGCCTTACACATTGCTACCGCCAGACATGGCAGCATCATGCCCTTGCAGCCGTCAAGAAAGGCATCGCAGATATCATTGGGCTTCAGGCCGCAGATAATACCGGACAAAACACCCATGATGATGAACAGTGCGGAAATCTCATTCATGTAAAAATCAAATTTCAAAACGCCAACGATAATACCCACAAAGTTCAGGCCCAAAAGCGCTAAGCAAATAGCCTGACGCGTAGTCAGCGGCTCTGCCTCGTCAATGTTGATATCATGAGTCTTAGCCTGGTCAATCTCGTAAACGGGACTGCTCTGCGGATTTTTCTTTACCTTATGCGCATGATACATAACGTAGGAAATATTCAGTATCAGCAGGACGAAGAAAATACCTACGCGGTAGGGCAGCGCGGAAAAAATCGGCACCCCGGCAATACCCTGTGCTACGCCGACGGAAAACGGCTGGGTGCAGCCTGCGCCATAGCCCGCAGCAACGGAGCAGAACAGCATGCCTAACGCTGTCAGCGAGTCAAAACCCAAAGCCAGCGCCACGCTTACTACCAGCGGTGTAAAGGCCAGATATTCCTCATTGCAGCCTGCTAAGGTAGAAAAGGTTGCCAGCGTAGTCATCAGCACCGGAATCAGCAGAATGCTGTGATTGCGCATTTTTTTTACTAAAGCACTGAGGCCGGCAACAATAGCGCCGGTCTTGGCCAGAATGTTTAACGAACCGCCAACCATAAACAGGAAGGCGATAATGGTAATGCCACCCTTAAAGCCCTTGTTGATGGAAGTAAAGAAATCCATAAAACCTGTCGGCTTTTGTGCTACATAATGGAAGGTAGCAGGGTCAACGACCATTTTACCGGTGTGTACATCCTTTACGCGCTCATACACGCCTGCAGGAATTACATAGCTGGCCAAAGCGCAAAACAAAATAACGCAGACCAGAATAATTATGGGACTTGGTGCCTTAAAGGCTTTTACCTGTTCCTTTGACATCAATACATCTCTCCTAGCTTATTATGCAAATTTTTCTGTGTAATCCTGCAGCTCCATAATGCAGGCTGCCGCAATTATCCAGCGGCGGAAGAAGCTGTCTACCGAAGCGCACTCCTGCTTGGTGTGTGCACCGGAGCCCTGGCCGCCCATAGAGCAGACAGTAGGAATACCAAGACTGCCAAAATAGGACGCGTCCGACATACCGCCGACATAGATTGGCTCCGAAGCAGGATAACCGAACTTCGCAGCAACGCTGTTGATATAATCAAGCAGCTTATGGTTAGCCTCGGTTTCCTCAAACGCCGGCATCGGTGCTACAAACTCTACCTCGGTTGTTGTACCTTCGATATAGGTTTTGGCGCAAACCTCGCGGATTTTCTGCTGGATATATTCCATATGCTCCAGCTTTTTGTAGCGTACATCAAGCTCGGCATAGCAAATATCCGGTACGGCATTGGAAACCATGCCGCCCTTGATAACGCCTACACTTACTGTCAGTCCCTCATCATAAAGTGTCAGGTCCTGCAGCAGCGGCAGCTTATGCGACATTTCAATAATCGCATTGCGTCCCTTCAGATAATCATTGCCTGCATGCGCCGCCACGCCATGCACTGTGATATGGCAGTCCATGCCACCTTTGCGGCCGACAGTGAGACAGTTATCCATGCGTCCGCTTTCCATATTAAAGCAGCACAAAGAGCCTTCGGCCTCCTGCAGCAGAATCTTATCAGCGATGCCTGCTGCATGACTGCTTTCTTCATCACCGACAATCACAGCCTTTACTGGTCTGTCCTTGTAGCCGAAATGCTTTAAGGCCACCAGCAGATAAAAAATCTGGGCGATGCCGTTTTTCATATCCACTACGCCAGGACCATAGGCAAAGCCGTCCTTAATATGAAAGGGATCATCAGGATAGCTGCCGGAAGGAAAAACAGTATCGCAATGACCTGCAAGCAGAAGCGGCTTACCGGGGACATCCTTGTTCAGCTCAGCAACCAAAACATTGGCGCTGCCCTTGCTGTCTACAAGGCGGCAGTCAATACCTTCTGCTTCAAAATGCTTCTTCAAAAAGTCAATTATTCTGTTGACCTTCTCAATTTCATGGGAGCCTGCCTGCATATTCACTAGGTTTTCCCAAAACAGCAACATTTCATGCCTGTTCTTTTCGACAAAGGCACGTAATTCTTCAATAGGAGCCTGCATCATAACCTCCTGAAATACACAATTATTTTGTAAATAAAAAAACTAACTATTTCATTGTACTAAACAGTTAAATCCTTGTCAACAAAGTAAAAGCGGCAGCCGCCACCGGCGACTGCCACACGCATCAGCTTCGCTCTGAAATTATTCAGCAACTACCATAACCTTGAAGGTAGCAGTTACATCGGTGTGCAGCTTAGCAACAGCGGTGTATTCACCCAGGCCCTTAACTGCAGATTTCAGCTCAATTTTACGACGGTCAATGTTCAGACCGGTTTGCTTAATCAGAGCTTCGGCAACATCCTTGGAGGTTACGGAACCAAACATTTTACCGTTTTCGCCCACGCGTACCTTCATGGTTACTACAACCTTTTCTACCTGCGCGCCCAGAACAACAGCCTCATCCTTAGCCTGAGCTGCACGATGCTTAGCGGTTGCCTGGTCCTGTTTAGCCTGGTTAAGGTTAGCAGCGGTAGCTTCCTTAGCCAATTTACGCGGCAGCAGGTAGTTGCGGCCATAGCCTTCAGCAGTTTCTACAATTTCACCTTTTTTGCCTAAGCTTTTAACATCTTGTAAAAGAATTACTTTCATCTGTTCGACACTCCTCTAACTGTTTTTTAGTCAGCGCAATAATCTGCGCTTCTACATCCCTAGCACGTTTATTTGCCAGCTGCACACCGGCCACCGTCTGATGACCGCCGCCGCCCAGCTCTTCCATAATTACCTGCACATTGACGCTGCCGTCACTGCGGGCACTTATGCTCAGGGAACCATCTTTATATTCAACAATTGCCATGCCTACAGCTACACTCTCAATAGTAATCAGAGTGTCCGCTGTCTGCGCGGCAAGCACGGAAGACATAGTATCATTATCGGCATTGCGCATAATTGCAATGGATAACCCGGGTATCGGCATTTTAGCTCCGGCTATCAGCTTAGCCTTCTGCTGTACAAAGCTCAGATCATCCTTAAACAACTGGCGTATCAGATTCGGGTTAGCACCGCAGCGGCGCAGCAGAGCGGCAGCCTCAAAGGTACGTTCGCCTGTCTGCACATTAAAGTTTTTCGTATCCAGGACAATGCCTGCATACAAGGCAGTTGCCTCCGCCGGAGTAATATCCAGTCTGTCATCAAAATAACCAATCAGCTCCGTTACCAGCTCACTGGTAGACGAGCTGGAAGGCTCCAGATACAGCAGTGTTGTATCACCGATAATATCCTCGGCACGACGGTGATGGTCGATGATAATGCGGTTTCGGCAAGCCTGCAGTACAGCCTTGCTGGCAGAAAGTACCTCGCGGTGATGGTCGACAATAACCAAAAGGCTCTTATTGGTAACTAGCGGCAAAGCATCCGCACCGCTCAGCATAATATCTATATACTTAGTTTCGTTAGCCGAAAGAATTATGTTCTCATTATCAAGCACCTCGGTAATACGCTTATAATAGGCATTATGCTCGCTGCTGACAATATAGGTTTCCTTGCCCAGCGACAAGCCCAGCTTAGTCATACCAATGGTAGCGCCGATAGCATCATAATCCTCATTAACGTGTCCCATAACAAAGATACGGTCAGCCTGCAGCATCTGCTCATGAATCGTCTGCGCAACGATACGGGCACGTACACGCGTACTTTTTGCACCAACACTGCTCGTGCCGCCAAAGAACTGCGTATTTTTATCCTTCATAACAACAGCCTGGTCGCCGCCGCGTCCTAATGCCAGATACAGGCTCTTATTGGCATTGCCGATAAGCTCCTCCAGCGTAACGCCGTCACATGCTACGCCTATACTTACAGTCGGCGGTATTTTATTGCCGCTGCGGATTTCGCGAACCTTATCGAGAATCATGAACTTATCTTCCATCATATCCATTACGGCAGACAGGGAAAAACCCATCAGGCTGCTTTCCTTGTTCATGCGGCAGATAAAGCCCTGCTTAGAGGCAGCCCACTTTGTCAGCAGCGCATTGATTTCGCCATTCAAATTGGCCATATTGGTTTCGCTCAGCCCGCGCATAACCTCTTCGTAGTTATCAAAGCGCACATAGGCCAGGCACAGCTTATCATTGCTGCATTTCTGGCGCAAAAGCTCATAATCCGTGATATCCGTCAGATACAGCATCAGGCCGCTGGAGGTATTTTCCTTTTTGCTGTGACGCTCCTGCGTTTCTACACTGTAATAGCGCATACGATAATAGTGGTCCTCAATCTGAATAACCTGCTCTCCGTCACGCACGCTCATCAGCTCAAACGCATTCTGTGCCAACGGCAGAATTTCCTCAGGCTTTTTGCCCTCCAGATTACTTTTGCCGGTCCAGGCGGCAAACAATTCATTTTTCCATTGCAGCTTGCCATCTTTGGAAAAAACTGCAATGCCTACATCCAGCTTGCGCACCGCAAAATGGTTGGTACGTTCAATATTGCGGATAATATTATCCAGATAACTGCTGAAGAAGATTTCCCTGTTAATAAGATTCTGGCGGCTGAAATAATAGATAACGCCAAAAAGAATCAGTGCAGGAAAAATCAGCTTGGGCTGCAGATAGCAGACTAATATTGCCAGCAGCACAATTATCAGCAAATAAATATTAGTATCCGCTTTGGAATTCATATTCCGGTTAAACCTACTGAACATCATTTTCACCTCAAATCCGGCACAGCTGCCGAACTTTACCTTTGTTTTCTGAATCTGCTTGCAGGACGGATTTTCCTGAAGTCCATAACAATATCAAAGGCACCTACATAAACCATAATCTGGGTAAAGATAGGCACTATAAAGAGCAGCGCTATACCGATATTGGCCCACCAGCGCGGCTTATGCTTTGTATCTACAAACCAGTACAGCAGCACGATGCCCTGCAAAACCAGCACAAAGCTGCAGACCGTCTGTACATTGACAGACAGTGTATACATCCAGCTTGCCTGATCATGCTGATAATAATAGGTTACCGCAAACAAAGACGCAGCATAAGGCCACAAAATCCAGCCGGGAACCTGCAGCATCGTAAACGGAGGAAAGGCTTCAAAGCTTTCACCCAGCTTCGTAAGAATCTTTTTGGCAGCCATGTAGTTCACAAAAGCCATCAGCGGTGCACACATCATGAATGCACCCGGCATGATAATACGCATCATGCGCAGCATTTCGGCATAACCGTCGACAGTCTTTTTGATATCGGCCTCGCTCATGCCGTGCTCACGATAATAAACCGTCAGCTGCTCCAAGCTTTGGTGGAAGGAGCTGAACATCATCTCAATCGGGTCAATGCCCAGTACCCAGAAGCTCAGCACGATATTCAGAATAAGCGCAATAACCGCGCCGACACTGCCGTAAAGCATCATTTTCATCGGCGGCAGATGGCGTCGCATACACTCGCCTAAAATCAGGCCCAAAAGGCCAAAAATAGCCGCCAGGAAAAAGGCATTAATCGGGCTGATAATCATCGCAATAATCACGGTAGCAACCAGCAATGTCATAATGCTCCATTTCAATCCGTGACGGCAGCCACAGATGACGATAGGCAGGGGCCAGACGAAATTAACAAAAGCACCCAGCACAGGCACATACATACTTATCAAAGCCATAACGATAGCAACGGCAGCTAAAATACCGGCCTCAACCATGGCAGATGTTTTACGAATCACAGGTTATCCTCCTTTATGGATATATTTCTTCAATATATTATTGTACTACATCAACCGCTGAAAAGCAAAGGCTTTACACCCGCCGACAAGCCGTATTGTGTATTTCATATAAAAATGGTATAATATATATAACGTTCTTGTACAGTAATGACTACCGTACATAGGCGTCTTTTATTTTTTTCAAAGGGGTTCTTAGCTTGCACAAGCAATATTTTCCGCAGCGCTGCTGTATGTTTCTCGTCGGCATCTTTACTATGACCATCGGCATCGCTCTTTCCTGTAAAGCTGATTTAGGTACCTCACCCATTTCCAGTGTACCATGGGTTCTGAGTATGTTTACACCCTGGAGCATCGGTGAAATAACTATTGTCATGAATCTGCTTTTTATTATTGCCCAGCCCATTCTGCTGCGGCAAATTTACTGGCGTGAGCTGTTGGGCTAGCTGGCAACACTGCTCGCCTTCGGCTACTGCATAGATTTTTCGATGAGCCTGTTGAGCTGGGTAGCACCGGATACCTTGTTTTGGCAATGGTTTGACTGTATTCTTAGCACTATTCTTCTGGCCTTCGGCGTATTTCTCTGCATCCGCGCTAAAATTTTTGTTGCTGCCGGTGAGGGCCTCGTCTTGGTTATCGCCTTCGTCAGCAAAATTAAATTCAGCATCATCAAAAACTGCTTCGACTGCACACTCGTTGCTAGCAGTCTGGCAATTTCCTTCATGCACTTCGGTGCTATGCGCGGCGTAGGCGTAGGCACGATTGCCGCAGCCATCCTCGTCGGCCGCTGGATACAGCTTTACAGCAACAAGCTGCATATTTTCGACAAATGGAGCATCTTAGAGTAAGATTTTTTCTTACTCTAATTATTTCGTTTTAATTTTCTGAATTTTTCTTGTTTTCTGCAAGATTGTATGTTATAATCCATTACAACAGCTGTTAGTATAATATTTGTCAAAGAAGGTGCTTAATTATGCTCAGTATTGGTACAGTAAAATGGTTTAATGCAGAAAAAGGCTATGGTTTTATCCAAAGAGAAGGCGGCAAGGACTTGTTCGTTCACTTCTCCGGTATTAAAAGCGAAGGCTTTAAAACCTTAGAAGAAGGCTGGAACGTAGAATTTGACGTTATCCAGGGTGACCGTGGCGAACAGGCAACTAACGTTGTGCATGTTGAATAATAAATGCAAGTAAAAAGCTGATGCTAAGGCAGGGAACTGCCGGAGCATCAGCTTTTTTGCTGTTTGCGGGAGGATGAGAGTTCAGCTGGTGACAAAGGAGGATATCACGGAAGCCTTGGTGACAATACCGCAAAATAGTTTGTTCTCGTCAATTACAGGCAGAGGGAAGGGCGTGCTTGCCGAAAGCGGCATAATATCTGCTACGGGTGTATCAAGATTATCTATCACAGGCACATTGCGCAGAATGCTTTTCTCAAAGGTTGTATAGCCGGAAAGCACCTGCATAGCGCTATCCAATGTTATAATACCGATAAAACGCAGATGCTCATCAACTACGTAGGCACTGGATACGCCGCTGTTTTTCATATTGCGCAGAGCCACGGCAGCACCGTCGATATTGCGCACTATACATGTCTGCGTGCTCATAACGTTGCGCACAGTAAAAATTTTGCTGGAATCGGCATTGTTAATAAAGCTGCGCACATAGTCATCTGCGGGATTGGTAATCATTTCCTCCGGCGTACCAATCTGCACCATGCGGCCGTCGCGCAAAATGCCGACGTGTGTTCCCAGACGGAAGGCTTCGTTGATATCATGCGTGATAAAAACAATGGTTTTGCCGGTCTTTTCCTGAATACGCAGCAGCTCGAACTGTAAATCGTTGCGTACCAAGGGGTCGAGGGCGGAAAAGGCTTCGTCCATCAGCAGGATATCGGGATCGTTGGCAAGTGCGCGGGCGATGCCTACGCGCTGCTTCATGCCGCCGGAAAGAGCGCTGATACGCGTTTTTTCCCAGCCTTGCAGGCCAACCATTTCCAACATCTGCATAGCCTTTTCGGTACGTTCCTTTAGCGGTACGCCGCGAATCTCCAAACCGTAGTAGGCATTCTCCAAAACATTACGGTTGCTGATAAGCCCGAAATTTTGAAAAACCATGGCAACCTTAGTGCGGCGCAGCTCTTGCAGCTGTTTGCTGCTGAAGTCGGTAATGTTATCGCCTTCAAGATAAACTGTGCCCGAGGTTGGCGGGTTAAGCATATCAGACAGCGGATAAGTGTAGATTTGCCACTGCCGGAAAGACCGATGAGGACAAATACCTCGCCCTTGTTGACCGTGAAATTTATATCAATAAGGCCGGCGGTAATGCCGGTGACTTCCTGCACCTCGGTGCGGGAAGCACCTTGCTCCAGCATGGACATAGCCTTTTTTTCGTTTTGCGAATGCTCCAGAGGAATAAACAGCTTGTACAGGTTTTTTACCTGCAATACAGGTACAGTCATTTATTTTCCCTCCTTTTTCTTATCTGCCAGGCTTTGCGTCAGGCGGTCAATGATAATCGCAATAATAACGATAGAAATACCGGCAATGAGTCCGCGACCGGATTCGGTACGGTTGATGGCAATCAGCACCTCCATGCCTAGGCCGTTGGCACCAATCATCGCGCAGGTTACAACCATCGCTACTGCCATCATCATTGTCTGGTTGATGCCTGTCATAATCGTGGGCATGGCCTGCGGAATCTGCACCTTGAACAGTGTTTGCCAACGCGAAGCGCCGAAGGCAGCGGAGGCTTCGACAACGTTGGGGTCAACCTGCTGAATACCGTGGCTGGTTAAGCGGATTACAGGCACAACGGCATAAACTACCGTAGCAAGAACAGCAGGCACCTTGCCGGGACCGAGCAGCATAACTGCGGGAATCATATAAACAAAGGTCGGCATGGTCTGCATTGCGTCAAGCAAAGGACGCAGCAGTCGGTTTGCCAGTTTGCTGGTGGACACGAGGATGCCGATGGGCAGGCCTAAAAGCAATGAGATGATAACCGAGGAAATAACTACTGCCAGTGTTTCGTTCATCATGCTCCAGTAGCCGAAGGCACCGATGGCGAACAGTCCTATCCCGTAGATAATACCGCGCGACAGCTTGCCTGTGAGCACCTTGCCCAAGGCAGCGATAGCGATGATAGTCAGCCACCAGGGAATAAAGTTCAGCAATCGTTCGATAGAAAGAATGCACCAGGTAAGAATATCCTTCACCTTATTGAAGAAGCTGGCGTAGGTGGTGTTGATGTAGTTGACGAAATTGTCGATGGGCTTAGTCCAGTCCACCTGAACTTCTTCGGGAAAGCTAAGAAGCCAGTTGGCTGCAGCAGCATTATCGCCTTTGAGTGCTTTGTTGATGCTTTGCAGCTTATCCTCAGGTAGCCACTGTGCAAGCAGCTCGGGGTGGCGCTGCATGAACCAGATGGCAGCTTCGTCATAGGTGCATTTGGTATCTGCAATGTGCGCTAACGCTTCTGCGGTGAGCGCACTGGTGGTGTGGTACTTTTGCAGGAAGGCAACAAACTCCGGTGATTTGCTTTGCAGCTGTTTGTTGGCAACGATGCAGACGGGAACAGAGCGTGCCTCCGTCAGGCCGCGCTGAAAGCCGACTTCGTTGTAGGGTTCGTCCTGTAGCAGGACCAGGTCCAGCTTGCCGGTGAGCCAGGTCGGCTCGTAGTTGTAGCCTACAATCGGTTCGCCCTTAGTGTAGGCGGCGAGGAAGGCGCTGTTCAGCGCCGGCTCGCTGCCGGAACGGAAGTAGACGTAATTTTTGTTTAAGCCGTAGGCTTCATATTTCAAATAAAGTATCTTATCAATGCTCCAGCCGGGAATTGCGCCGTAAAGACGACCTTTGGAGGGATCTTCGGGATCCTTGAAAAGATGTGCGTAGCGTGCTAGGTCTTTGACGGTTTTCAAATCCGGAGCTAGTGCTTTGATTCCGCGCTTGGCGTCACCCTCAATAAGATAGCGGGGAACATAAAGGCCCTGCTTATCATCATCAAAGTTGATGCCAAGGTTGAGCAGCTTGCCGGTTTTCATGTCAGCTTCAAAGGTAGGCACGTTATCGGTCCACAGCTCCATATGCACATCTACGTCGCCGCGGAGCAGCGCCGTCTGGATGATGGGAGTGGAGCCACTGATAATCTTAGGCGTGATGTTATAGGCGTGAGTGCCGATGAAACCAGCAACGGCATTGTGGAATTTGACACTGTCCCAGCCGGCGTCGGCGAAAACAACCTCTTGCTTTGCTTGCTCATTAGCTGCGTTGACATTGCCTGCTATAAATCCAAGTGAGGTCAGTATGAGTAAAAAAACGGCTGATAATTTTCGTAACATGGCTTCACCTCCGTCAAAGCAATAAAAAGAAAAAAACTCCTCTTAAATTTATTTTACAAAGCAAAAATTCTTCTTGTCAACTGCAAATGCAACAATGCATAAAAGAATAACTTTAAAAACTAAAGTTATTGTAAATGCAGAACTTTGTATAAAGAGAAGTGTATGCAGATATTGGCGAGGATGATAAAACCAATTAGAAGAGTGATTGAGAAATGTCGGAGCTAAGATTAATAGATATAGAAGAAACACCTGAAAGTATTAAATTTTCGTTATGAAGAGAATGCGCACCAAAATTTCCTAAAAGGATTTTAAAAAATATTGTAGAATTATATAAATAGCTTTTTCTTACGTTTGTTATATAAAGTTGATTTTCCGAAAGGGGGATTTTGAGTGGCGGAAATAGATGTATTAATTAAGGCTGCCTTGTTGCATGACATAGGCAAGATGTGTTTGCGTGCTGACCATAGTTTGGGGAATCACTCTAATGCCGGAGCAAATTTTTTAAAAAAGTATATGGATAATTCTCCGGAAGCAGAGCAGGTTTTACGTTGTTTGCGGTTACACCATGCTAAAGCTTTGAAAACAGCAAAACTTTTAGCTGATGATTTTAGCTATATTGTATATGAGGCTGATAATATTGCTGCTGCAGCCGACAGACGCGAGCGTGAAGATGAGGGTGTTGACCGTGGCTTTGATGCACAGTCTTGCTTGCAAAGTGTGTTTAATATTTTTGGAGAACAAACCAGTAATCCGGTTAGCAAATATTATTTACGTGGGCTGAATCCTTCGGATAAATTTAATTATCCGACAACGGAAATGTGCTATGCTTCAGATGACAAGTATGAAGAGCTTGTAAATGTATTGGAAAGTAATTTTCAACGTGCCGGTGTACTTGATATGAGTAATGGCGAACTTTTGCGCATTTTGGAGGATGTTATGAGTTACATACCATCCAGTACGAATAAAAATGAGGTTTGTGATATTTCGTTATATATTCATTCTAAGGTAACAGCAGCGCTTGCCGCTTGTATGTATGAATATTTTTCGGCAAATAAGATTAAAGATTATAAAAAATACTGCTATGACCAATCCGGTAATAGTGAATTTAGAAAACAGGATGCATTTTTGCTTGTATCAGGAGATTTTTCAGGAATACAAGATTTTATTTATACTGTACCAAGTAAGGGGGCTTTAAAATCTCTAAGAGGTCGTTCTTTTTATTTGGAAATTTTTATGGAGAATTATATTGATGAGATTTTACAGCAGCTTGGTTTGAGTAGAGCTAATCTGTTATATACAGGTGGTGGGCATTTCTATCTTTTAGCTGCTAATACCAGTGCTACAAAAGACAATTTGAAGAAATTGCAGAATGCCTGCAATGAATGGTTATTGGAAAAATTTGGTACAAAACTCTATATGGCAATGGGATTTGCTCCCTGCAGTGCTTCTGATTTGCAGAATTCAGGCATGCAACGTAATGTATTTGCTGCTGTAAGTAAAAAATTAAATCAAGATAAGCTATGTCGCTATGATATTCAAAATTTGGCAAAGCTCTTTGATAGTGACAGCAGTTATAATAAAAATCTTGATGGCAGCAGAGAATGCGCTGTTTGTCATATGTCCAGTAAAAAATTACTTGCGAATGGTGATGCAGGTGATATTTGCCCAACTTGCAAAGGGCTATTTCAGTTGGGAGAAAAGCTTTTTAAATCTAATAGACATTTTGCTGTTTTAAGCAAAGCTGTTGGTGAAGAACTGGAGTTATTTGGTTACAATAAGCCGCTGTTTTTAGCTGTCATGGATGAGAAGGAGCTGGAAGAAAACAGCACTAGCCTGTTACGTATTTATAGTAAAAACAAAGCTTTGACAGGTAGAAATATCGGTACACGCTTATGGTTGGCTGATTATTACAGCACTAATGATAAAGGTGCTGTTATGGAGTTTGAAGATTTAGCTGAACAATGTTGCGATGGTGGGCATGGTATTAAGCGTTTAGGCGTTTTACGTGCGGATGTAGATAATTTAGGTGCCGCTTTTATCGGTGGCTTTATCCGTTATGGTAAAGAAGAATCGGAAAAATATGCTACATTGTCAAGATATGCTGATTTATCCAGAGATTTAGGTATGTTCTTTAAATTGGCAGTAGGTAAGCTTTGCAGAGGTGAGCTGAATGGTTTTGAAAACATTAATCAGCAGCAATTCAGCTTATATGGCTTACAAAAGCCGGTGCAGAGAAAAGTTCATGTTGTATATTCCGGCGGTGATGATATGTTCATTGTGGGAGCATGGGATGAGCTTATAGAGCTTGCTGTAGATATAAGACGAGCTTTTACAAGGTTTACTAATGGCAAATTGAGTTTTTCAGCAGGATTGGCAATGTTCAGTCATGGATATCCGATAAGCAAGATGGCTGAAATTACCGGTATGTTGGAGAGTGCAGCTAAGAGTAGCAACAAAATGAAAAACAGCATTGCTTTATTTGGCTTTGAAACGGAACAGAAAAATGCGGAAAGCGGTTTATGCTGTGAACATATCTATGACTGGACAACGTTTACCGATAAGGTTTGTAAGGAAAAGCTGCAATTTCTTTTACAGCACCTGAATATAGATACTATTGACAATAATAAATTGAAGGCTGGCAAAGCTATGCTTTATAGACTGCTGAATTTACTGGAAGAAAAGGATGACAACATGAATCTGGCAAGATTTGCCTATACGCTTGGACGTATGCAGCCGGAAAAAGCCTCGGTACAGTTGCAGCAGTGCTACAATGAATTCAGTCAGCAGATGTATAAATGGTTTAAAGATGCTGATGCCAGAAAACAGTTACGGACAGCTCTAGACTTAATTATTTATTATATTCGTGATACGAAGGAGGATGCATGATGGTTAATAATATGCGGGAACAACTTATCAGGGTCGGGTATGCGCAGAATAGCAGACCTAATATGCAGAAAAAAGGACAACAATTTGATTTTGAAAGTTTTGATGTTGTAACTGAGGCAGAAAAAGCTATTGAAGGGCTGAAATATAAAGATAAAAATAACAGAGATAGAATTGATGTTACCACCTCGCAAATCAGAAAGTTTCTGACAGCAGTGAATGTTGTGCGCAATAAAGTTGACCTTTATAAGGCAAAAAACAAAGGTGCTGAATCTTTATCTAAAGAATTGACTGCTGAAATCAAATTTTTAAAGGTTAATTTGCTTTATCAGGCCGGAAGAACAGTTGCTGTAAAACAATTTATGACAATTTCAAAGCTGGATGTTATTATCGATAGTATTGGCGATAGTTTAGCTAGATTTGTGAAATTCACCAAATATGTAGAAGCACTCGTTGCATATCATAAGTTTTTAGGAGGTAAGGATAAATGATGGAAGAACAGAAAAGACAACAACAGCCATTGCAGGGAAAAATTGTTCTGTCCGGTATTTTACAGGTACTGACAGGTATGCATATTGGCGGAAGCAGTGACTTTGCTCCGATTGGTGCAGTAGATAGCCCCTTTATTCGTGATCCGTTTAGTCATGCGCCAATTATTCCTGGCAGCTCTTTAAAAGGCAAGATTAGAACTTTGCTGGCAAAGATAAATTGTGATGGTTATGTTTTAAATAAGGTTGCTGATGATAATGAAGTTGTAGCACGCTTGTTTGGTGCTAGCGGCAAAAATTATGCTATACCGGCTCGTCTGCAGTTTTTTGACTTGTTTGTAACGGAGGATACTAAAAACAATTTCAATGCGATAGAAACAGACACTTACATTGGTGAGATTAAATTCGAAAATACTATTAACAGAGCTAGTGGTGTAGCTAATCCACGTCAGATTGAACGTGTACCGGCAGGAGCGGAGTTTGACTTTAAGCTGGTTTATAATGTTGAAAATCTGCAGGATGTACAAGAAGATTTAGAAACCTTGGCTGAAGGTTTTGAACTGTTGGCTAACGATTATCTTGGCGGACATGGTTCTCGCGGATATGGCAGGGTAAGATTACATGATATTAAGCTGCGGGTTATTGGTAAGCTGGATATAGATTTAGCAGCCTATGAGGATTTGTTTAAGGATTGATGCATGATGATGTATTATATTTTTACCTTGAAATTTTTGACACCGGTACATTTCGGTGACACTGCTAATGGAGGCGGTTTGGATAAGTTTGCGCTTCAATGCAGTGCGGATACATTGTTTGCAGCCTTGTGTAATGAAGCTGCAAGTAAAGGGAGTGATACAGTAGAAACGTTGGTGAAAAAAACAGCAGAAGGGAAGATAGTTTTTTCCAGCTTGTTTCCCTATTGGCGTACTGCTGATAGTGATTTATATTTTTATTTACCCAAACCGTTGCTGAAGCTAGAGCAAGAAGAGCAACGATCCGCAAAAAGCTTTGAGGAAATCAAACAATTAGCTACTAAGCTGAAAAAGCAGAAAAAATCAACATATATACGTGCTTCGCAGATTAATAGCTTGTTGGAGTCAGGAGGCAGTGATAGACAATTTGCTGTGCCTGAGTTTGCTGCTCCGCTTGTTGCCGGAAGAGTTGCATTGCGTGAGGAAAAACCGCTTCCATATTATGTGGGCAGCTATGTATTCAGTAAGCACTCCGGTTTGTATTTCATACTGGGCGTTGAGCATGAAGAAGAGTTTACATTGATCAAGGAGTTGTTGCTTAGTCTTGGCTATAGTGGCATAGGTGGCAAGCGTAGCAGTGGCTATGGTAAATTCGAACTGGCTGATGAGGAATGGGAGTTGTTTGATGATGGTGGTGTCTATGACGATGATACTGCCATCGCATTGATGCTGTATAACGAAAAAAGTAAGTATCAAATGTGCCTTGCTCCTGTTTGTCCCAAGGCTGATGAAATAGCAGTGGTTAAGCAGGGAAGCTATAAGCTGATTAAGCGTGGTGGTTTTATTGCCTCATCTGCGGCAAAAGATAATATTAAGCGTAATAGTATTTACATGCTGCAGGAAGGCTCGTGCTTCCCTGAAAGATTACGTGGACAAATGCTGCAGCAGACTGTGGATGGGTTAGCGCATGATGTTTACCGTGACGGAATAGGAATGTTTGTGGGGTTAAAAAATGAATAGCAAACAATTTGAAACAGCTAAAATGTGCCTGCATGTGGTAACGCCTATAAATATTGCGGACGGAGTAACCTTAAGAGCTAAGGATTACTTATATGACACGCGTCAGCGCAGGGTTTATTTCTTAAACTTGCATGCCTGGCATTGGTTTGTTTATAAGCATAAGCTGTTGGATAAATACGAAAAATATATTTCTAATTTCAAAGATAGGAAAAGTTTGCTGGAATGGCTACAGGAACAGGGATACGGCTTAGAGAATTTACAAGACGTTATCAGTTCAGAGGCACAGGCTGACGCAAGCTTAGTTGATGCGGAGAAGAAAACCCTGCATGATATCAACCGCCATATCCGGCATGGTGACGGAACACCGTTTATTCCTGGCAGCAGTATAAAGGGTGTGTTCAGAACGGCGGTTCTGTATAAGCTGCTGCAAAAGCGACAGGATATCAAGAGCAAATATTGGCGTCAGATTCAGGGAAAGATTAGCAATAATTACCTTAATCCCAAAAGAGATTTTGATGGTTTAGCTAAAGATTTAGAAAGCGAATTGCTGCATACGCTACGCCTGGAAGATGATAAAGAGCGCAATATCAGCAACAAGAAAGCAGTTTGCAGCGCAATGCGTGGTTTACAGGTTAGTGATACTTATGCAAGCCGGAATATGCAGACAGCTATTTTGCAAAAAGTTGATGGCGGATTTGACAAGTTTGGTAAGGCTTCTCCCAAAAAACTTCCGATTTTCAGAGAATGCATGCTTCCCGAAGCAGAGTTGTTCTTTGATGTAAAGATTGAAAAGGCTGTTATGAACACTATTGGCATTAACAGCGTTGACGATTTGTTGAAGGCAACGTACAGCTTTTTTGCGGCGGTGACAGATTTGCTGCAACAGGCGTTTGAAAAAGAGTATCAGGAAGCATTTCAAGGTGTAGCAGCCGGCAATATGTTTCTTGGCGGTAATACAGGCTTTTTGAGTAAAACTCTTTTAGCTATGTTGGCTCCGGATAAAGATACTGCTAAAAATACTATCAAGGTATTACTGGACAAAAGCTTTAAAAATCACAAGCATTTACTGCGCGATAAGATTATTGCACCACGTACTCTTAAATGTACAAATTATAACGGTAAGCTGATGCTGATGGGAGTTGCGGAGGTGCGCAAAGTATGATTCATTCATTGGAAATAAAGTTAGCTGCTCCGGCAGGTGCAAAGCTTACGCAGTCTGCCTGCTCATTGCTGCACGGCGTGCTGATGGAGCATATTGACAGCACATATGCAGAGCTTTTGCATCAACAGAGCTTGCGTCCGTATAGCCAGTATCTTTATTTTGATAAGGAACGTGACAGTGTTTACTGGCGCTTGACGGCGCTGAATAAGCAAGCAGATGATGAGTTATTGGGAGCAGCATTTTCGCTACCGGCGACTGTTTATCTGAAGAAAAAACAGATGGAAGTACAGCTTGTGAGCAAGGAATATCTGAAGGAAACCAGCTATGCTGAAATTGCAGAAAAATGCTTTGCACAGCCGTTAGCAGGAAAATATTTAAGCTGCAGCTTTTTGACATCCTGCAGTTTTAAGAGCGAAGGGCAATATGTAATTTTCCCTCAACCGCAATTTCTGCTTGGCAGTCTTGTAAAGCGCTGGAACAGCTTTGCTGATAAGGAAAGATTGGATGCGCTTGGATTAGCACAAGACTTGGCACAGGAAACATACGTTGCTGATTATAAACTTAGCTTGCACTCCTTTAGTGTAGATGGCGCACGTATACCGGCATTTAGAGGCTTATATGTGTTAGGCATGAAAAATAATGTGATGTGCAACAGGATTATCGCTATGTTGGGTGAATATGCTAATTATAGCGGTATTGGAATTAAGACTGCCTTGGGAATGGGAGCTGTTAAAACATCATTGAATGAAAGATTTTGAGTGAAACTGCGCCGCACCGCTTGCAGAGTGGATTTGGAGGGTGTGAGGCAGGTTGTTTTTAGGGCAAGTGGTCTGTTGGTAAGGTCTGCGCCGCAAATGGTGGGAGCAGGCCTTATGACAGGCGGACTTGCAGGGACAGGATTTCAGAGATAACCCCAATTTAGGGGACGGAAACTTTCTGCGTTCATGCATTCTTCTTTGCAGTATCTATTTCAGAGATAACCCCAATTTAGGGGACGGAAACTGATAACCTGCTAGTTTACACAAATTGATTATTAATATTTCAGAGATAACCCCAATTTAGGGGACGGAAATCACAAGTAATTCCTCCCGATTCTCTCCATCCACTCGATTTCAGAGATAACCCCAAATTATGGGACGGAAACCGGTCGGAGAAGTCACTAATTTCATGTTGCGGTTTTTTCAGAGATAACCCCAACT
>OKTM01000260.1_pt1 | contig 30600 bp, 29 predicted proteins | sample 1606401 | NCBI WGS metagenome assembly OKTM01 (sample SAMEA3879583, study PRJEB24766) | human gut metagenome | biome: human-associated habitat; feature: feces | place: USA | collected 1985/1987 | reverse complement strand
TCGGAGATTCAGCCTAATTTTTTGTACTGTCAAAAAGTTTTAGCGGACAGTAATATCCAAAAATACCAAAAATTCGACCTTTTGACATTAAAATCGACTGAAATCAATCAGAAATGAACCCAAATGAACCAAATTCAGAGTAAATTGAGCCCAGACCTTGACCGTCTATCTGGCGAGGAAGAGATTCCGCGCCGGAAGGGCGGAAGAATAACGGGAGCGCAGGTCGCGGAAGAGGGCGGCAGTCTGACGGGTGAAGCCCGGACCTTTCCAAGTACTTGTGTTGGTGACCATTATCCAGCATTCGCCGTCCGGATAATACTTTATCAATGCGCTTGTTCCGGACAGTGTTCCAGTCCTGGTCCACTCCCCTGTCGGCTTGGTGTCATTCCAGCCGAGCGAATAAATCTGTTCATCGAACCACTGGGTCATATCGGCCACACTCTGCGCGGAGATGATGTCCGGAATTTCCGGCCTTCCGTCAATGGACGCCACGAAACGTGCGAGTTCAGGTACAGAAGTCACCCAGCCGCCTGCTCCGGAAAGCGCTCTGACATCACTGCCGCCATAGCAGCGCTCCACCATATTGCCGCTGTTGTTGTATTCCTCCACCAGACAGGTGTCCGCGCCATTGTAGTAACGGACTTCATTCGGGAGCCTGTCCTCGTAATAGTTGCCGCCGATATGCATATCATAGCAGCCTGCCCTGTAAAGCACACTATCTCTCATAAAGGTCTCATAGTCAATGCCTGAGACTTTCTCGACAATCATACTGAGAAGGAGATAGCCGAAGTTGGAATAATACTGGGATGTACCCGGCGCGAAGCGGAGACGACGCTTCAGCTGCGTTTTCATCAATGTCTCATGGTCCGGCGGGGTATCCAGATGGTTCTGTATCATAATAGTCCTTGTGGAGAACATCGGGTCGCCACCATAGGAAGTGAAGCCGCCCTTATGACGCAGCAGGTCCTCAACAGTGATCTTGTAGTAGTTCTTGTCCTTTATAATAGAGGTATATAAAGAGTCGTTCAGAATGCCGCGCGGGCCGAAGACGGTATCGGCCAATGTAAGTTTGCCTCTTTCCTGCAGCATCATTATTCCGGTGGCGGTCAGCAGTTTGGAAACGGAAGCCACCCGCATGATATTGGTCGGGGACATCTGCACTCCTGCTTCTTCATCTGCCCAGCCGTAGCCTTTCGCATACAGGAGCGAATCTCCACGCATAATCGCGAGTGATGCGCCACGCAGACACCATTGACGCATATAGGAAGCGATACGCGAATCCAGACCGGAGAGGGAGGATGTGTCCGACAATTCATTTGACAGGGTCTCATTCAGACAGACAGGCTCAGGCGCCGGCAAATCACTCGCCTTCCCCGTAGAAGACAATGATACACAAAGTCCTACGGTCAATGTCACCAACGCCAATCCTGCTGCTATTCTGAGTTTTCTTCCCTTCATTATTCAGTTTCTCCCTGTACGCCTCCCGGCAAATCATCTATAAGTTTCGCCCTATGGCAAAAGTCAATAATCATATCGGCAGTTCCGTCAATCCCGAGAACCGACGAATCTACGCAGAGGTCATAATTGGAAGCGACGCCCCAGTTGCCGAAAGTGAAGTAATTGTAATAGGTCTCCCTGGTCCTGTCCTTCTTCTGCATCAGTGACTCCGCCTGTTCTGGGGTAATGCCCATACGTTCTGCAACTCGCTTGATGCGGACTTCGTCAGAAGCGGATATGAATACGTCAAGACATGGACGGTCACGGAGGATGTAATCTGCGCAACGGCCGATGAAAATGGCAGAGCCCTTGTCCGAGATGGAGCGTATGACATTGCTCTGGATGACGAACAACTGGTTGTCACTCACGTAGTTGTCTGCCGAACCGAAGCGTCCGACATCCACGATGAAACTGGACAATGCGAGGAGATTTCTCTTCTCGTCACTCTTGGCAAACAGTTCTTTGCTGAAGCCGCTCTGCTCCGCTGCCTTGGAAATCAGTTCCTGGTCATAGACAGGGATGCCGAGTTTCTTGCCCAAAGCCAAGGCTACCAGTTTTCCGCCACTTCCGAACTGGCGTCCGACATTGATTATCAATTTCTTGTCTTCCATAATCAAGCCTCCTTAAATTTCATTTTACTTCCTAAAATATCCGGGTCGTCACCGTCATTGAGTTTACGGAATTTGCGGAAAAGCGCTGCCAGCAATATGGCAGCCATTATGATGGACAACGTGTCAGCAATCGGAAAACTCATCCAGACTCCTTTATGCCCGAAGAACACCGGCAGGAAATAAATCAGCGGCACGAGGAAAAGGAGCTGTCGGCACAATGACAGGAAAATGGACTTGTGAACCATGCCCAGACTCTGGAAGAAATTGGTGGTCGCCATCTGGAATCCCACGAGAGGAAAGGCGAGGTTTATCATCCTCAATCCCTTGTCGGCCAAGGATTTGAGTTCCGGATCACTGGTGAACAGTGATATAGCGATATCCGGGCAGAGTTCCGAAACTAAAAAGCCGAAGCATGTCACTGACGTGGTACAGATCACGGTAAGTTTGAACACCCGCCTCACTCTGCTGTATTTTCTCGCGCCGAAATTATAGCCTGCGATAGGCTGCATTCCCTGATTGAAACCCATATTGACCATAATGAACAGGAACGAGATACGGTTCACGATTCCGTACGCGCCGATGGCAAGGTCTCCTCCATATTTGAGCAGCTGCTGATTGATGAAGAGGGTGACGATGCAGGCCGCCGAGTTCATCAGGAACGGGCCCATGCCTATGGTCAATGAGTCTTTGGCGATTCTCAGGTCCAGCTTGTAGTCTCTCAGACGCTTAGGGATGTGGAGATAGTTGCGCTCATCGAGGAAGTACTTGAATGTGTACAACATTGCCAAGAGCTGGCAGAGCACGGTAGCCAAGGCGGCGCCCTTTATGCCCATATCCAGGACGAATATGAATATCGGGTCCAGGATCGTGTTGGATACGACCGTGAAAATGGTAAGCCCCATCGCCAACTTCGGATTGCCCGAAGCGCGTATCATATTGTTCAATCCGAAATACAGATGTGTGATCACATTGCCTATGAGGATGATCACCATATAGTCCCGTGCGAAAGGCAATGTGTTCTCGCTGGCGCCGAAGAACCCGAGAATAGGGTCCAGAAAAGCCAGGGATACCAATGTGAATGACAGACCGATCAGAACATTGAGAACAATTTCATTGACCAGAACCTTGCGGGAAGCCTCGTAGTTGCGCTGGCCGAGCAACATTGACAATATCGTCGATGCGCCGACGCCCACGAGCGTTCCGAGTGCCGTGGAAAGGTTCATGAACGGGAATGTGACGGCGAGGCCTGAAATGGCATACGAGCCGACATCCTTTATGTGGCCGATGTAGATGCTGTCGACCATATTATACAGAGAAGATGCAGTCATGGCTATAATAGCCGGGACTGCATACTGCATAAGCAAATCGCGTATTCTCTTATCTCCAAGTTCTGTAGGAACAGTTCCTGAAACAGCCATTCATTTCCTCCTGCTATTCTTTCGGTTTATCGACGATTTCGATTTCAAATACGAGCGGCGCATATGCCGGGATGGTGTTTCCGCTTCCGCTGTAGTCATAGCCATATGCGGAGAAGAACATGCCCACGCCTTTTTCGTGCTTGCGCATCTGCCACAGGGTCTTGGAGAATCCGTTGATGACGGAGGAGCCGTCCGATGAGCTGCTTGAATACAACTTTATATCCGTGAAGTTCTCACCCCATGAGATTTTCACCGGAGCATATGTACTCGATGAGCTGTAGATATTATAGAACTTGGCGGTGTCCTTGATGGTCGTGTCGAACACCTGCCTGTTCAGCAATCTTCCTGTATAGTTTATGTAAATGCTTGTGTCAGAAGGGAATGAAACAGTGTCATCCGGAGCTTTCGTCTGTTTGTAGTAGAACCCCCAGGACAATGAATCGACTCCGCCCAGATACTTCGCACCATAGATCTGCATGCTGTCGATCTGGGATTTCAATATGTCCTCAGTGATGCCTGCGAGAGTGAGTTCATATACGGCTGAAGAATTGTCGTTAGAATGCTTGAGATAGTCGGCCGGAGTCTTGTATCTTGTCGTGGTCATGAGCCAGGACGGGATGAGCGCACGTCTTGTGCCTCCTACCCTCATTCCTTTCAGCATGTCCTCCACGCCGACCGGAAGGCTGTTGCTGTATGTAGGCCAGGACGATGTGCCGTAATAATGGGACTTCTCGTATTTGCCGAGCTGCTGGGCGAGTTTCTTGCTGTTGGTGGTAGTGATGTTGCCGTCCATGTCCCTTACGGTGCAATGTACCATCACGTATTTCTGCGAGTTGAAGACTTCGCCGTCACCGGCTTTGTCGTCCAATATATATATTCCAAGTTCCGTCTTGGTCGCTTCGGGATGTTTCTGGCTGACCCAGGCCTCCACATAGCGTTCTTCATCTTCGAAAGGCAGTGTTTTCTCCGATTTTGCACAACCGGTGAAAACGAAAGCCGCGGCGAATGCGCTTGCCGCAATGAGTTCTACAATTCTTATATTATTCATTTTCAATATATTATCTATTTAATCATTCGTTATCGACTCTACCCAGATGCGATAGACCAAGGCGGAGTTTGCAGGAATCGTGCCTAACTCGCGTTTGCCGAAACCATATTTTCCTGAAAAAAGTATATAACATTCCTGGCCGGCCTTTACGCCCTCCAAGCCATATTTCAGTCCTTTCACGAAGCCGGACTCGCTGAGTTTCACTGTCTTGACCTCGAAGACCGAGTCGTCGGAGAGTGTCCAGCCGGAGCCTTTGGCCACTTCTTCACTGTTGGTGGCGAACATGTCGGAAGCATTGACGGAAGTGCCGGAAAGCACATATCCCGCATAATGGAATGAGACTGTCCCATTGACGGAAAGGCTGTCGCCGTCGCCGGGAACTACCACAAGCCTGGTTACACCTTTATTATATACTACATACGCGGTGTCCACTGACTTCAATGTGGAGTTCACAAAAGACTCTATGTTCTGCTCCTGTCTGGAATACCTCAGTTTCACTTCCTCCTTGGAGCAAGCGAAGACCAAGACGAGAGCAATAAGCGCGACCAATAATTTACCTGCTTTCATAATCTCCTGATTTAAAGTACTCTGACGTCACCTTCAGCAGGTATTTCTCAGCCTGTGACGGTGATGATATGTCAGCGGGATTCCCGTCATTGGCCTTAAAGAAAAGCCGTCCGCCGGAAGCGTTCTCATGGCCGCCGCCGTGGAAATAGGCCTTCGAGCAACCGACTGCCGAGAAGCCTTTCTTGGACCTGATGGAGACGCGGAAGAAGCCGGCATCATCCTGCTTGAGGAAAATGCTCATCTTCACGGATGCGATGCGGAGCGGCTCATTCACCAGGCCTTCCGTCTCACCTTCCGATATGTTGAATTCTGATGCAATCTCTTCTGTCAAAATCATATACGCTACGCCGTAATCGGTGAGTTTCATATTCTGGTACAACATGTAGCCCCACAGCCGCACGCGTTTTTCGGTTCCGCTCTGGTACAGGTTCGAGAGTATCGCGTCCCTGTCCACGCCGACGCCCAGGAGGGCTGATGCCATGGTCAATGTAGAGGGATACACGGAGTTCGCGAAGTTGTTCGTGTCCGTGGTCATTCCGGTCATGAGTGATGTGGCCGAAACTGCCGGAACAAGAGACGCGTCCGCGTGGATGTCAGGCATTGACATGAGGACATTGAACAGAAGTTCGCAGGCTGAAGATACCGCCGTCTCGGAGAATACGACATCGAAGGATTCGGTTTCCGGGGCGAGATGATGGTCTATGAGGACCTTCCTGCACCTGACTGCGCGAAGCATCGGTTCGAGGTCACCCGTGCGTGTGAACGAGTTGCAGTCCAGACAGAAAATCAGGTCGGTTTCAGCTATGCGTTCACGTGCGGAATCACTGTCAGAGGGCCACTGAAGCACGTTTTCCTCCGGTGTGCCGCTGAGCATGAAGGTCAATGTCTCAGGAAGAGGGTCGGAGTAGATGACCACGGCGTCTTTGCCTCTGGACAGGAGATAGTGCAGCATCGCCAATGTGCTGCCTACCGCATCTCCGTCAGGACGGATATGAGCCACGATGGACACTTTCCCAGCCTCCCGGACCAATGTTTCGAGTCTTTCCACTGCCTTAGTGTCGATATTTACTGTATTTCCGTTCATCTGCCGCTTTCTTATACCTGATTGTTCCGGATGCAAATTTACAAATTATATTGCATTTCATAAATCAATTTCATAACTTTGTCGAGCATGAGAATTTGCGGGCGGCAGTGAAAATCGCCGCTGAAGTTCCAGCCACGTTTATACGTTTATAATTGATATTATAAAACTCAAAACATAAAATGAAAGGAATAGTTAAAAAGATCGTCAGCGTACTGCTGCTCTTTGTTATTGCCGGACTCGTGTATGCATGCATCAAGAGTATTATGGAGCCTATCAATTTCAACAAGCAGAAGGCTTACCGTGAGACTGTCGGTATCCAGAGAATGAAGGATGTCCGCACTCTTCAGGAGGCATTCAAGTCTGTTTCAGGCCACTTTACCGCATCTGCTGACTCCCTCGTGGATTTCTACAAGAACGGCAAGATGGAAGTGATCATGCAGATCGGTTCAAATGACGACTCTCTTGCAGTTGCAACTACAGAGAAACTCAAGAAGTCACGTAGAGGCATCACCCCTGAACAGATGTATGAGCTCTACAAGAAAGGTGAGCACCTCGTATTCTCCATCTCAAGCAAAGTGGATGTGAAGGATACACTTTTCAACACAAGAAACGATTTCAACATTGATTCTCTCAAATACATTCCTTTCTCACAGGGCGACACCATCCAGATGGAGTCCGTCATCAAGGAAGTATCAGGTGTGAAGGTTCCTCTCTTCGAGGCGAGAATGCCTTACAAGTCTCTTCTCAAAGGTCTTGACAACCAGCTCAGAATCAATCTCGATGCTGACCGCAAGGCTATGAACCGCTACGAAGGACTTCAGGTAGGTAGCGTTTCAGCGCCTAACAACAACGCCGGCAACTGGGAGTAGTCCGTCGGGACTCACTCACTTCATATAAGAATATGAGCCAGACGAATAATATAGAAAGCAGAATATCCATTCAAGTAGCCTTGAGTGGATATTCTTTTAAGATACAGGACAATGAGGGTGAACACTCGTCGGGCTGGCTTACGCCTGACAGGATCTTCACGACTCCCGAGTTCCAGAAGAGATATGACGCGGTGAAGATTTCGCTTCTGACACCGAAAGTGGCATTGATTCCGGAGCAGTTCTTCAATCCGATGGAGCTCAGGCAGATGCTTGGCGACGTGGTCAGACTTGGGGAAAATGATGCCGTCGAGTTTGTCAGGATGCCGGAAAGGGCATCGGTACTGGTATTCTCGAACAATGTGGGAGAAACATTGTCAAGGATGATTTCCCAGACGGTATTTACTACAGACGGGTATCAGGCAAGGATTCTGCCGGAGATGTACTACATCCTGGAGGCGCTGGACAAATGCAGTGACTACAACAAGATCGTGGCATCTTACGCTGACAGATATCTGCACCTGGCTGTGGCACAGGGAAAGTCCCTGCAAATCGCAAATACCTTCAGGGCAGTGGATTTCACGACGGCCGAGTACTTCATTTTCAACACATTGAAAAAACTTCAGTTGAATCCTGAGATATCGACCATCTGCTTCAGGACTCCGGTTTCTGACGAGGAGGAAATGTCATTGTACCGATATTTCAAATCAGTGGAACAGATATGAGAATTATAGGTGGTGCGCTGAAGGGCAGGAACATCGTCACTCCTCCTGATTTCAAGGCAAGGCCGACGACTGATTTCGCCAAGGAGGCGCTTTTCAACATTCTCGACAATGAGTTCGAGTTCGAGGGGCTGAGCGTGCTGGACCTGTTCAGCGGCACGGGTTCAATTTCCTATGAGTTCGCGTCACGTGGTGCTGGCCATGTGTGGTCAGTGGAGATGAATATGCAGTATTCCTCTTTTGTCAAGGAGCAGGCCAGGAAGCTGGGCCTGAAGAATCTGACTGCCGTCCATCACAATGTGTTCGATTTCATTCCCATCTGCAGGGAGAAGTTCGATATCGTGTTCGCCGACCCGCCTTATGCGCTGGAAGGTCTGGAGACGATTCCTGACAAGGTGCTGGATGCCGGATTGGTATATCCTGAGAGGTATCTGATTCTGGAGCACGGGGACGAGCACTCGTTCAAGGAGCATCCCGCTTTCGTAAAGGAGAAGGTTTACGGCCGCGTCCACTTCAGTTTCTTCGAGCCGGTAAATAATCTGCCCAAGTAAATTGTCAGGCACAAGCCCGGCGGGCAGAGTGGGCGGAGCCGGTTAAATGACATTCTTAGGCGGATGCCTCCCGGGCAGAGCTGGACTGCGCCGGTCCTCCCCACTCCCGTGGGTCCCCTCCCTTTTCGGGAGCCAATGCCGGCTCCGCCCACTCTGCCCGAGAGTCACTCCAACAATCATGTATATAACAGAGCAGCCCGGAAGGTTCCGGGCTGTTTTGTCTATATGTAGATATGATGCGCTAGAGAACGCTCATAACTGCTTCTGCGATAGAATTGAGCTTGGTATCCACGCTGTCCGCACGACTTGCAAGAATACAAGGAGCAGTCGTTCCTACGAGCATTCCTGCCTGACGCACGCCTGTAGAAAGCTTGGAATTCGTCTTCCAGAACACGTTTGCAGACTCGATGTTAGGGAATACGAGGCAGTCAGCGTCACCTGCTACAGGGCTGACAAGCTTCTTGATCTCAACAGATTCCTTGTCGATAGCCACGTCGAGTGCGAGAGGACCGTCAGCGATGCAGCCCTTGATCTGTCCGCGCTCTACCATCTTGGCCAATGCAGCAGCTTCCATACAAGCCGGCATTGAATCGAGAACCTGCTCCGAAGCTGCGACGAACGCAACCTTCGGCTTCGCGATGCCGAATGACTTGGCAACTTTCACGATATAGTTCGTGAGCTTCATCTTCTGACGCAGATCAGGAAGAGGAACCACTGCCATGTCGGTAAGGAATATGAGCTTGTGATAGTTCGGGCTGTCGATTACTCCTACGTGGCTGAGAAGGCCTTTAGGAGGAAGGAGACCGGTCTCCTTGTTAAGTATGGCGCGAAGGAACTTGTCAGTAGAGCAAAGTCCTTTCATGAGAACGTCACCTTCTCCGTCATGAACCATCTGGACTGCCTGTGCAACAGCCTTCAGTTCATCAGGATTGTCCACAATAGTGAATTTCGCTGCGTCGATACCTCTCTTGACGCAAACGTCATTGATAAGAGCGGCGTCACCTACGAGAACAGCTTTGATGAATCCGAGATCCACAGCCTGTGAAGCTGCTTCAATGGTATGCTCGTCCACTGCCCAGGCAGCGACCATCGTTTTGCAGACACCTTTTTGCTTGAGTTCTGCAAATACATCTGAGAAACTTGTGATCATATTTTTCCTCTAATTAGTTTTCCTCTTCGCTTTGAACGATGTGCATTGTGTCACGTGCAATGACAATCTCTTCGTCGGTGGTGATGAGAGCCACTTTCACCTTGGAATCAGGCAATGAAATGATGGTATCCTCTCCCCATGCGACATTTGCTTCATAGTCGAATTTGAGGCCGAGATATGAGAAGTTCTCACATACTCTGCGACGCAGACGGCTGTTGTGCTCACCGATACCTCCGGTGAAGATGATAAGGTCAACTCCGTTCATGACTGCAGCGAACTGACCGATATACTTGATAATGCCGTAAGTCAGCATCTTAAGTGCAAGCTTGGCTCTCTGGTCGCCTGAATTTGCAAGCGCATCGAGGTCTCTGGCATCAGAAGAAGCTCCTGAAATTCCGAGGAAGCCTGATTTCTTGTTCATCACCTCGGTCATTTCGTCCGGTGTGAGGTTTTCTTTCTTCATCAGGTACGGAACCACGTTAGGGTCAATGCTGCCGCATCTTGTTCCCATGATGACGCCGTCGAGCGGAGTGAAGCCCATGGAAGTGTCCACTGACTTGCCATTCACGATGGCCGTGATGGAGCTGCCGTTGCCGATATGGCATGTGATGATCTTGGAATTGTTGATGTCCAGGCCGGCGAACTTGGCGCCTTTCTCAGCCACGAACTGGTGGCTTGTTCCGTGTGCACCGTATTTACGGACTCTGTACTTGGTGTAATCCTCATACGGAAGACCATACATATATGCGTATGCAGGGATGGACTGATGGAATGCGGTATCGAAGGTAACCACCTGAGGCACAGAAGGAAGCACTGCCTGAACGGCTCTGATTCCGAGGATGTGCGCAGGGTTGTGGAGCGGTGCGAAGTCGCAGCAGATCTCGATTTTCTTCATCACGTCTTCGTTTACGAGGGCGCTTGACGAGAAATATTCTCCACCATGCACAATTCTGTGTCCTACGGCCTCGATGTCGTCAAGTGATTTGAGGACACCGTGCTCACTGTCGGTAAGTGCCTCGAGCACGAGCTGCATTCCGACTTTGTGGTCAGGAACCGGGAGGTCTTTCACTACCTTCTCTTTACCTGTAGCCGTGTGCTGAAGACAACCCATCTCCAGTCCGATTTTTTCTACGATACCCTTCGCAAGGACATCATAGACGTCATCGTTTTTCATATCAAGGAGCTGATACTTAATCGATGAACTTCCGCAATTGATTACAAGAATTATCATAACTATAGTTTTTGTTTCTATTTTTTCGGATTCGACGCGGCAAAGTTAAAAAGAATTCACTACTTTAGCAAGGAAATGACCTCCAACGGTCGAGTAACTGAGCGCGTACCTATGACAGAAACTGCGGACATAAAGCCACTTGCATTGGCATTTACCTTCGGGGCGGCATCCGGACTGCTCCTGAGCCGTATTTCCATGCACGCCGCATACATCTCCTCCGCCACTTCCCTACTGGCCGCATTGACATTGACAGTCATCACTTCAGCGGACCGCCGGCAGACGGAAATCCTGCTGCTGTTCCTGACGGCAGGCGTTTTCTGCGCCGCGACATCGACATTGACAAGTCTCGGGGCTGTCGCCGGAAAACCGCTTTTCGCGGGCCTTGCGGCTGATTTCAGGTCAATGATTTCGTCAATTCCGTTTCCGCACGAGGGGACCGCTCCTCTTGTCAATGCCCTGCTGACGGGTGACAGGTCTTCGCTAGACAGCAGCGTCATGAACAGTTTCCGAGACAGCGGTGCGTCACACATCCTCGCACTGTCGGGGCTGCATCTCGGAATCATCTACGGCATCCTGCTCAAGGTGACTTCCATTTTCGGAAAGCATCCCACGATAAAGGCCGTCAGAAGTCTGATTATCATATCGTTATGCGGAATATACACTTTGGCGACCGGGGCAAGTCCTTCGCTTGTGAGGGCTTTCTTTTTCATCCTTGTCAATGAGACTGCACGTCTGACTCACCGCAGCAACAATCCGCTCCGTGTGTATTGTGCTGCACTTTTCATCCAGACGGCCATCAATCCACAGGTGATCAGTTCGACCGGGTTCCAGCTTTCCTACCTGGCGATGGCCGGCATCTTCCTGTTGTATCCTGCATTGAAAAAATGGTACCCGCAGGAGGAGGCCGCCGGCGACATGCTTATCGAAAAGGGCGCCGGCCTGACAGAAAGTGACGGGCTAACAGAAAGTGACGGGCTGGAGGGCGTGATGATCGACAAGGGCTGCTGCCGCGCGAGGCGTTGCTGGACTTCGTGGATGAAAACAATAGTGTCGGCCGCACCGCGCAAGATCTGGGACGCGGCTGCGCTGACGATTTCGTGCCAGGTATTCACCGGCCCTCTCGCCTGGTGGAAATTCGGAACGTTTCCGAAGTACTTTCTGCTGACGAATCTGCTGTCGCTGCCATTGACAAGTGCCGTCATGTTATTGTCTGTCAGCACGTCAGTCCTGTTCGCCATAGGCATCTGCCCGGACTTTCTCATCTCACTTACCGACAGCAGCGCGTCCCTGCTTCTTTTCATCATGAAGGTCATCTCCAGCATGTAGGGTGGGGAAGGCAACTTCGTCCGTGAAAACACGCCTTCCACCGGACAAGTTGCAATTTGATGTCACTCGTCCGTGAAAACCCGCCTCCTACCGGAGAAGTTGGTCATTTGAGTCACTCGTCCGTGAGAACCAGCCTTTCACCGGACAAGTTGCATTTTGATGTGACTCGTCCGTAAAAACCCGCCTTCCACCGGACAAGTTGCGGATTCGTCGCATTCGTCCGTGAGAACCCTCCTTTCGCCGGACAAGTTGCGGATTACAGTGTGCGCAAAAAAAGGACAGCAACCGGAATCTCTCCGATTGCCATCCATAGTCTTTAAAGCTTTTATAAACAGTAAGCGATTATTTGCTTGCCTCTACAGAAACTTTTCTGAATTCTTTAAAATCCTTCATAAGAGCAAGAGCAGCTTTACGTGCGCGAGCACCAGCAGCCTTATTGCCTTTCTCTACCTGAGCGTCTGCATTAGCAACGAATTCCTCGTACTCAGCTTTGATTTTCTCAACAAGTTCTTTCATTGTTACTATAGTTATTTGTTAAACATTAAGTTGCTTGATTTTGGTAATCCTTTGCAATTTATGTAAAAATCCTGAAAATGCAAGCAATTATTTAACTTTTTACAACGATTAACCCCGTACGAAACTATTTTTTAGCAGTATTGAAGCAATTCATGGCCCTGTCGATGCCGATTGTCACAAACGCTTTGACGCCGTCTATGACAGAGTCGCATATTTCAGGCATTTTCTCTTTCTCCTCTGCGGACATCGGACCTATCACGAAATCCACCTGTCTGCCTTTCTGGAAATCATTGCCAATGCCGATCCTGATTCTCGGATACTCCTGCGTCTCGAGGAGTTCCTGGATGTTCTTGAGTCCGTTGTGGCCGCCGTCGCTCCCCTTCTTGCGCATTCTCAATGTGCCGAAAGGAAGATTCAGGTCATCGCAGATCACGATGACGTTCTCCAGCGGAAGTTTCAGTTTATTGACCCAATATCGAACGGCATTGCCGCTGAGGTTCATATATGTGGAGGGCTTGAGGAGGGTGATGTCCCGACCTTTGAATGACACTTCGGCCACGTCTCCATAGCGCTGGGTAGTGAAAGTGGCACCTGCGGCTGAAGCCCATGCATCCATCCTACGTTGTGGCGCGTGTCCGCATACTCCGCACCGATATTTCCAAGTCCTACTACAAGGTAATTCATACTCGTTCTCCGATTCTGTCCGCAGAAAGTTTCGCCTTGTCTGCGGTTATTGTCATTTCTTCGCGCACCAGGAAAAGTCCCCGCCTACCAAGAAAAACAGGACGGACCGGAAAGTCGATTCCGCCCCGTCCTGTAAAGTTTATAGATGCACGATTATGCCTCAGCTGGAGCCTCAGCTGCCGGAGCTGCCGGAGCTTCTGCGTGATGTACGCCTTCCTCCATAGCCTCGTCAAGAGCTTCCTCATACTCGATGTGAGCTGCAACCTGACGTGAAGACTTGACTGTGCAGATGATAGTTCCCTTAGGAGAAACTACATTGACATTCTCATACTTGAGGTCACCTGCTACGATTCTCTTGCCGATCTGGAGTTTGTCGATGTTGATGACAAGCTCATCAGGAAGGTCCTTCATAAGAGCGCTGACTTTCAGTTCACGAACCAGCTTGTAGAACTTACCACCGGCACGTACACCGGCTGCATGACCGGTGATGGTGATAGGAACCATGATGGAAATAGGTTTCTCCTCATTGACAGCGAGGAAATCTGCGTGAAGGCAGTTGTCCTTTACCGGGTGATACTGAAGCTCGTGGATAACTGCATTGTATTTCTGGCCGTTGCTGAGCTCGAGGTCAACGATGTAAGATGCAGGAGTGTCGGTAAGACCTTTGAGATCTTTTTCAGTAACTGTGAAGAGAATGTTCTCTACACCTGAACCATAGATGTTGCAAGGTACGAGACCCTGTTTGCGGTACTCTTTGATGACCGCCTTGTTGCCGACCTCACGGACCTGGCCTTTCAATACGAAATGTTTCATTTCTTTAATTTGTTTAAAATGTGTTACTCAGTCTTGGTCCGGATGCCCGGACTAGACCCCATTGCACCAAAAGCTACTGCTTTTTCGCGGACCTTTCTTCAAAGGCCCAAAATGCGGCGCAAATATAGTGAATTTTCCGTAAATAAAAAATTGACGTGAAGTTTTTTTAAAAGAACGTAATCATAAAAAATTGCTATCTTTGGAGATGTGTAAAGTTTTGGACTATGGAGACGGCGATTAGAAGATTCCCGATAGGGATACAGACTTTTGACAAAATCATTGAGGACAATTATCTGTATATCGACAAAACCGGATATATTGATGAAATTGCCAATAAATACCAGTACGTTTTCCTGAGCCGGCCACGCAGGTTCGGAAAGTCGTTGCTGTCTTCTACTTTCCATTGCTATTTCGAGGGCCGGAAGGAACTTTTCGAGGGATTGAAAGCGGGCGAGGTAAAGAAGGAATGGACCAAGCATCCGGTCTTTCATTTCGACATGTCCACTGCCAAGCATTTGGATGAGGAACAGTTGGTTCGCACTCTCGGATATAAACTGGAAGGGTATGAGGCCATTTATGGAAAGCTTCCGAATGTGGATGACGTTGATGTAAATGCGCGACTGGAATTCCTGATCAAAGCAGCTTTCGAGCAGACAGGGCAGCAAGCCGTCATCATCATTGACGAATATGATGCACCTCTGTTGGACGTGATGAACGACAAGGGCAAGTTATCGGTTCTCAGGCAGATAATGAGGAATTTCTACAGCCCGATAAAGAGCCTTGACCCGTATCTGCGGTTCGTTTTCCTTACCGGAATCAACAAATTTGCACAGCTCAGCATTTTCAGCGAGTTAAACAATCTGAAGAATATCTCGATGATGCCGCAGTATTCCGCCATTTGTGGAATTTCCCAGACGGAACTGGAGAACGACATGGAGCCGGAAGTGCAAGCACTTGCAGACGAGCAGGGTATCACATTCGCAGAAGCAATCGGCCACTTGAAAGCCAATTATGACGGATATCACTTCTGCGGCAAATCAGAAGATATTTATAATCCGTACAGCCTTCTCAATGCATTGTCCGACAAGAATTTCGGCAGTTACTGGTTCGACACCGGAACCCCGACCTATCTCGTCGAAAGACTTCGGAAAAACCCTATCGACGAAACCACATTGGATAATATCCCGCTCGTCCCGCAATCGGATTTCGACGTCTCGCCGGAGATTTCGGAGAACTCATTGCCAATGCTGTATCAGACCGGTTATCTGACCATCAAGTCATACGACGAGAGAATGCAGCTCTATACGCTCGGATATCCGAACAAGGAAGTCAAGATCGGCTTCACGAGAGGACTTTTGGGAGAATACCCAAGCAAGGCAAGCACTGCGTCCGGATTCGTGGCACATTTCTATGCAGCAATGGACTCGCAGGACATTGACCTGGCTATGGAGAAGCTGCAGGCGTACCTTGCCGGAATACCTAATGATTTGGAAAACAAGACCGAAAAACATTATCAGACAATCATTTACCTAATTTTCTCGCTACTCGGTTTCTATATCCGCACGGAAGTGAAATCCGCCATCGGCAGGGCTGACGCGGTCTGCTACACTGACAATTGCATCTATGTCTTCGAATTCAAGGTGGACGGATCTGCGGAAGAGGCGCTCAAGCAGATTGATGACAAGGGCTATATGCTGCCTTACAAATTCGAGGAAGGCAAGAACCTCGTCAAAGTCGGCGTAAACATTTCCTCTCAGACCCGCACCGTCGAGAAGTGGATTGCAGAGTAAAGCCCTGCTAAAAACTCCTTTTTCGTCCGGAAAAACCGGCTTATTTCCGGATAAGTTGGCCGAAAATACAATTCGTCCGTAAAACCCTACCCTTTTACGGACGAATGTATTTTATATTGCCTACGACCGAGACTCGCAGGGCTGCCGTCCGGTGACGACTGCCAGAAACGATTCGGTTCCAACACCTATTTCCGGAAGAGCATCAGGAATGGCAAGGATGTGGAGCTGGAATTTTAAAGGGAGCTGCCCATCACTGACAACTCCCCCACCACATAACCAAACTTAGTATCAGACTAATTATTTTCCTACATAGGCACCCATGACTTTACCGGTACGAGGGTTGCCTTTCTGGTCCTTGACCACTTCAGTTTCATCAATCTCCGGTTTTCTGCCGCACTTGATGGCTTTCAACTGCTCTGCAGTCATACCGTTTGTGAGGGCAGGATTGCCTGAGCCGATTAGAGGGACTACACCATCAGCAGGTTTTCCGAGCATTGTAGCAGGGTCGAAAAGCAATCCTTCCACAACCTTGTCATCACCAAACACCTTCTCTGCATTTATAGAATAAGAAGTGGTCTCGGTCCTCTGGTCAAGGAATGTTGACATATTACTCTTTACCGACCATATACCATCGCGCCCTCCTTCATTTCCTGAAACTATCGTATTATAAACCATCACCTTACTGTCTACCTGTGCAAGACCGATGCAGACCGTCGGGTCATTAGTTTTATTTCCTGCGACGGTACAGCTGATTATATACGCTTCAGTATCAGCGGCGCCTGTACCATAAATCAAGACAGGAGTGTTCTTTCCTGCATCCGAACCATAGAAAGTGGAATTGACGAGCACCGAGAAGGAATTCTCACGGCCATAGAAATTGCTGCACTTCTTCCAGCTGACAGCCGCGGCATTATTTTCAAACTCACAACCATAGAGATATGCTCGTGCGGTATTTGGTTTCTTATTCAAGTCGAAATTATAAAAACCACCGACAAGTGAAGATGTGGTACATGTGTTACGTCTGATACCGCAGTTTCTGAGAATCATCGTTCCGGCATTATGTATTCCGGCTGCATTTCCTTCGCCCACGACATTATCAGTGATTTCGCAACGCTCCATCTCCACATACGAATTGTTCGTACAGAACATTCCGCAGGCAAACATGGCAGATTTATTATCCTTGATAACGCAATCAGTAAATTTCGCTTTAGAACCAAGCACATATACACCAGCCGCATAACCTGTGTAGAAAAATTCGCCATTCAGTTTATTGGAGCCAGCTGAAGTTGCAGTATTGCATCCGCCAGTGACTGTAATGCCACTGATATCCACGATGTAAGTATCATCTTTAGGTGCACCAATTATCAATACGTGAAGTGTAGAACTTCCGTCACCGCTGAGAACAGTCTTGTTTACGGCTGGATTCGGCACATCAGCAGCAGTAGGATTTTCAGGATAACCTCCTATTATCTTTACGTTCTGAGACAGGTAAAAAGTCTTGTTTGCTTCACTGCTGCCTCCTGCATATTGTGTAGGAGTATAAGTTCCGGCAGCAAGATACAACTTGTCTGAATTAGCACACGCCTTCAAAGCGTCACCGAGATCTATCGCATCCTCCCATGAAGAGCCTTTTCCTGTAGCTCCCGGTTTGACAAACCATTTATTGCCAAGATCTTCAGGAAGACTTGGTTCCTGAACCACTTTTATACACGCTTCCGCATCGCTTGTAATAGATATTCGGATTTGTCCTGTACGGGACTTGAGAGTCGTATTCCGATTAACAGTGAAAGACAATGCGGTTTCACCGTTTCCACCCATTCCCCTTTTGTCACTTGTGATTTCTATCCAGTCAACAAGGCTTTCAGCGACCCACGGAAGATTCGATTTAAAAGAGCCATTGAATTTTCCACCAGTCTTCCCCACTGTTATATCCTTCTCTCCGGAGAATGTAATTTCAGGTGTCTGTCCGGTATTCTCACTAATGAAAGGATAGTCCTTGTTATCAGGAAAATCGGGAGCACAAGATGCCAGCGCTGCACCTGTCAGCACGAGGCAGATTGTCTTGAATATATTGTTCATACGTCTTTACTTTTTCGTTACGAATAAAATGCCTGTATATATTGTGCGTTCTTGTCCGCCATTATCACTTGGCCAGTTCATTACATTGTATTCATTCTTATCTTTAGAGGCACGCACTATCATTTCCGAAGAACCGCCGCCGTCGAGATTCATCATATTATAACAGCCGACAGCTGACATGATCTTGCACATATCTTCGAAATAAAGTCCATTTGACCAAGTATAGCGGCGTCCGTCAGCAACCATCATCCATACAGTGGTGCCATTTTTCTCAACCCCCATACAGGTTCTCGGATGACGGTTGGAAAGTCCGTCTTTCTGTACAGGAATGTTCTGAGCCACTCCGTCAATAATAAGGAACGGTCCACCTGATCCAGCTTCCACAATATCAGGATGTTCAGACACCACTTCTTTATAATCCTCCTTGTCTGCCATACGGATTTTCTTGTCAGGAGTCATATAGAAGAAACATCTTGGAGTATCAGCTGACACAACATTGAAAATGCTTTTCAGACATTTCCCCTCGTGATGGAAGATACCCTGAGGGTTTTTCTGTATATCCGTACCGAAAAAATCTGAATTGGTGGCTGCCCACACGAAATGGTTTGCGCGGTCTTCTTTTTTCGCCATTTCCGTGAGTGTACTTCCGACACTTTGGAAAACATCTCCGGCATAGGCCTGATCAAGACAGAGATTTGGTTTTGTCAAATCCGCCTTGAGGAACCATATCCTCATAGGACATCCGTCCATACCGAGATAACTCAATGATGTCATAGTCAACCCGTCAGTAATGACAGTCTCACTGTCCGAATAGAGAGAAGCTATAATGTTCGTTTTTTCAAGAAGCACCTTACCCACCTCTGTTTTCGGCTCATTGTTCACATAATCAGGCTGAATAGATTTCTCCTGACAAGCTGCCAATGCAAGCGAAGCAGCGATTATATATTTCAATAATTTCATTTTCTTGCTGTTTTATAGTTCATTTCCACCCCAACCAGGATTCTGCTTAAGCAGAGGGTTCTCCCTGATTTCTCCTTCCGGAATAGGGAACAATGTCTGTGTTTTGGTAATGCCCAATCTTTCGATTGCCTTGCCCTGACGGATATAATCATACCATATCAGGTTTTCACCTATGAGTTCGAGCCTTCTCTCCTGAAGAACGGCTTCTTTAAGTTCGGCTTCGGAGCTTGCCGTGCTATCTGAAAGGCCTCTCATTCTACGAAGTTGGTTAAGACGCTCGCATCCGTCAGGGAATCCTTGGGCTTCTGCGCTGATAAGATAGACCTCACCGATTCTCGATACTATAATCGGGTCGGTATATGCCTGTCCTCCAGGATATTTGCCCAGACATTTATCAGTACCTACAGTAACTATCGTAACCGGGAGTCTCTTATCCTGAGATTCAAAACGGTCAATTATCGTCTTCGTCGGGAAATAATTGCCGCTACCCTTGTTCACATACTCATAAGTAAAGTACTCCGAGCCGAGTTTGATGGATGTTTCAGTATCATCCATATTGAAGGCAAAGATTGTCTCCGAGTTGGCTTTGCGCCCATATCCGAAAATCTTGCTGAAGTCCTTTTCAAGCGCATATTTACCGCTGGTGATAAGAGCTTCTGCGAGTTCGGCTGCTTTCTTCATGTTTCCTTGATAGAGATATGCTCTGGCCGCAAGAGCCTGTGCTGCTTCTTTGGAAGCCATATACATATCAGTGGACGGCTCAAGATTGTCAATTGCGAGCTGGAGCTCTTCATTGATGAACTTCCAGCAGTCCTCAACAGTGTCTCTCGCCACTCTGTCCGTGGTATTGACTCTGAGAATCGGCACTCCTCCCCATCTTGTCACGAGATTCATATAAATCATCGCACGGAAATAATGTGCTTCTCCATAAATAATCTTATTTGCCTCAATACCGGCCTTTTCAACAGTTGCAAGTAGCAAGTTCACATGATAAAGCTCATTATAGAAATTATTCCATTGACCCGTAACATTCGAGCCGAGCGTCTTCATGTAGCTGTTATAAACATCTATCGGGTTGTAGTTCTTCTGTGTAATGTCGCCGCCGAGAACATCGAAGCATATATGGCCAGTGCTGCCAGGTTTGTTCTGCATGGCAGAATACACACCGTAACGAAGAGCAGAAAGGTCTTTTTCTGTCACGCCATCAGTAGAAATCGCGGAACGCGGATATATATCCAACATCTGCGAGCATGAATTCAGCACCATCAGCACGGACAGTGCAAGTGTAATATATCTTTTCATTTATATCCCTGTTTAGAAAATTAGATTCAATCCAAAAGTAACTATACGAGGCTGAGGTACATTGAGAGCATCTACTCCGAAGTATCTCGCATCGAGATTGCTTGAAACCTCAGGATCATAACCCGGATATCTTGTAAGAAGGAACAGGTTGTCGCCCTGTGCGAATACTCTAAGACCTTTCATATGAATCTTTTCGAGGACTTTCTTTCCGAAATTATAAGAAAGGGTAAGGGAACGGAGTCTGATAAACGAGCCGTCATAAAGGAAATAATCAGAGTTTTTCACATTCCAGCTGGAACCGGTTATAGCACGGGCATATACGTTGGTACTGCCAGGTCCAGTCCATCTGTTCAGTGCCACTTTTTCCATCACGCCCATACCTGTACCACATCTTGTAAGACTACTTCCCTCACCAAAATAAATTTTCGAGCCGTAAGAATATGAGAGGAACACATCAAGGCTCAATCCTTTCCAGTAGAAGGTATTGCTCCAACCTCCGCTGAATTTCGGATTGGAAGAGTATTTGACTGCACGGTCAGTATCATTGATCAGATTTTTAGCATCACCGTCAAGGTTTGCATATCTGAAGTCTCCGGCTCTCACCCCCTCCGAATAAAGCGCTTCAGGAACCTCGGCATCATACTGATATACGCCGTCGAATTTGAAGAGATAGTACGTTCCGACTTCCTCACCGACTTTAAGTACTCTGTTGTTTCCGATAGCGATAAGGTCATCGTTTCCAGTTATGGAAGTTACGGTATTCTTGTTATGGGCAATGTTGAATGAAGTTGTCCAGTGTACAGGTCCCAAATCGAGGTTTCCTCCGATGGTAACTTCTATACCCTTGTTCCGGATAGAGCCGACATTACTCATAATGGCAGTAGTCCCTGAAGTTGCAAAAGTAGGCTTGGAATAGAGCAAATCAGTCGTGTTCTTCACATAGCCGTCGATAATCAATGTGAGTTTGTCATTGAAGAAACCGAGATCGACACCGACGTCAGTCTGACCGGATTTTTCCCAAGTGAGTTTAGGGTTTCCGAATACGGTCGAGTAGATACCGCTATGTCCCATATAGTTCTTTCCTCCAGCCATTTGCGACTGTGAAGAGAACAGACCGATGCCATTCTGGTTACCTGTCTTACCGTAACTTACACGAAGTTTCATATCGACTCCGCTATCCTTCATCCATGATTCTTTTCCCATATTCCAACCGAACGAAACTGAAGGAAACCAGCCCCAACGGTATTTAGGACGGAATTTGGAAGAGCCGTCAGTTCTCAATGTCGCCGTAAGGGTGTATCTGTCCTTATAACCGAAGTTAAGACGACCGAAGTATGATTCCAGTGCATAGGCATAGGCATAAGCATTGCCTCCATAACCGATTACCTCTGAGGCAACTCCTACCACATCAAACGAATCAGAAGGAAAGCCTTTTCCGTCGAGAGTTATGGTCCTTGTGCTTACTTTCTGGAAAGAATGACCGAGCATTGCATTGAAATTAAGATCACCGTCAAGATATGTGTCGTTGTAATTCAATACTGAATCGAAACTAAGATTCATGACGGTCTCATGCCTGTCGATAATCTCGCCTACGCCCTTTCCATAAGGATGTTTGGAATTATAGAAAGTATAGTCATACAGCTGGGTGATATCTGTATTGATCGTGTTTTTGAAAGAAATCCTGTTATCCAAGAACTTGAGATTTATGTGAGCATTTCCAAGGAATCTCATATTCTCTATATAGGCATTCTGCTCATTAAGGACCTGGATTGGATTATGAAACGTAAGTCCGTCAGTACCACCGATATAATAACTTCCATCCGGTTTATATATACGGTCATAAGGCCTCTGTTCCAAAGAACGTCCGATAACCGTAGTTCCTGCATTTGCTCCCGGTACCTGATATGTCTTCATATAGTTGGCCGACATATTGGCGCCTACCTCAAGCCATTTGGTAAAATCGTGCTGTATCTTTGCTTTTAAGTTGAACTTATCCAGTCTATTGGTCTTGATGACACCTTCTTTATGGTTGTAGTTCGCGCCAATGTAGAAATTGGTGGTCTTGTTGCCTCCGGAGAAGGAAGCATCCGCGTTGTAACTGACTCCGAGCCTGGTAATGACCTTCATCCAATCCATATCAGGTAAAGTGCCGAAAGGATTGAAAATGTGGACCTTATATTTGCCATCACCTACAGACAGGCCATACTGTTTGTTATAGTTGTCCACGCCCTCATTATATGCGTCCACATAGAGTTTCGAATCCGCCATCTTGATCTTGTGGATGTTAGGGAATTGCGAAACGCTCGTGCTGACATTGATGCGGGCAGTAGTCTTTCCCGCCGCACCGGATTTGGTGGTGATGAGAATGACACCGTTGCTGGCGCGGGAACCGTAGATTGCTGCCGAGGCTGCGTCCTTGAGCACATCGATAGACTCGATATCGCTGATATTGAGGACAGCCAGTGAACTCATATCCTCACCAAGGTTGGTAAGGTTCGCGTTCTGATTCGTGATAGGTACGCCATCGATTACATAGAGAGGTTCGTTACCTGCACTGAGTGAAGATATTCCTCGAATGACCATACGTTCACCTGAACCGAGGTTGCCGGATCCGCCACTGACGGATACACCAGCGATACGTCCGCTGAGCAGGGCAGCAGGGCTGTCCACGTTACGAAGTTTGTTGTCATCCACAGACATCTTGCTGATGGCACTGGAAACAAGCGAGCGACGGAGTGAACCATAACCGACTACGACTACTTCCTCGAGGAATTCTGAGGATGTCGTCAATGTGAAATTGACATTGCTTTCTTTGCTGACCTTGGTCTCCTGGTCCACGAAACCGAGACAAGTGCATTTAAGCGTGGCAGGCTTGGTCAATGTGAGGGAAAATGCGCCATCAATATCCGTAGTCACACCTTCTTTCGTGCCCATTACGAGAATCATGGCACCCGGAACCGGTTCTCCGGCAGAATCAGTGACAATACCTTTCACAGTGAAATTTTTGGCGGAAGCTGCTGAAATCATTGCTACATTGCCATCGATTTTGACGTCGATCTGCTGGGGCTTGAAAATTTCATTAAGCGCTTCACTGACAGAAGCATTCTTGATGTCAACATTCACCTTAGACGAAAGATCAAGTCCTTCAATCTGAGTGACGATAGAGATTCCGTATTGGCTCTTGACTGTGTTCAATGCCGACTCAATAGAGACATTGGACACTTTCAGTGAGATGTTCTTCTGCTGGGCAGAAGCCATTACACTGCCGGCCATCAGGAAACTCAGCAGGACAGCTAGACAACGCAGAGCCATACCCGCAAAGCATTTTGTGGTTTTTAGCATAGTGAATATTTATAAAGTAGTAACTATCAGTAAATTGTATATAAGTTTCCCTCTTGTTTCTTTACACGGAAATCCTTATTTACATTCAATGATTTCAGTATTCCTTCCACATCTTCGTTGTTTACGAATGATGCATAGAACAATTTGGACGCTACATTTTGGTTGGCAATAAATATTTTAACTCCAAAACGGCGTTCAAGATTATGACAAATCTGCTCGAGAGTCATATGATAAGCATTAAACTCTCCCTTATACCATCCGGTTGCATTGACCGCATCCACCTCGAAGAGCGAGGCGCTTAAATTCTTGTTGCTCACAGACAAAGCCGTTCCCGGAACCAATGTTATAGGATTAGCCTGGCCTGGAATCCTGACTTCCACACCGCCTTCGACCAATGTCGTGGTGCTATTGTCTTCATCAGGGAATGCCCTCACATTGAACTTGGTGCCGGTTACCTTGATCTGCGTTCCGGCAGCATGTACGATGAACGGATGAAGCGTATCCTTGGCTACTTCGAAGAATGCTTCGCCGCACAGGAAAACGTCTCTTGTAGCACCAGTGAGGCTCTTTTCGCAATTCAAACGGGACTGGGCATTGAGATATACATGTGTTCCATCGGCAAGGAGAACTTCCTTGATATCGCCGTTTACTGCCATATACTCCACATACTCAGGGACATATTCTTCGGCGACCATTTCCGGTTTTTCGATTCTGCCGATAAATATGCCCGCGATGACCAGGCAAGCTGCGGCCACTCCACCGATGCAAGCTTTTATTCCTTTGGATATTCTGGATCTCAGGATATAGCTGCCAATGGACTCATACGCACGATCTATCTGGTCCTTGTCCATCTGCGGAGACGGGCTGTTCCAGATTTCACGGGCTTCCGATATGTCAATTTCCTCTTTCATACGTACCTTGTAATCCTTAATTCTTACTTTAGACGCAGAAGTCAGATGTCACACGTAACGGAAAATGAAAAATTTTTGATTTTTTTACAGAAGCACACTATACCTGATATGCGGCAAGCTCAAGTTTCAACTGTCCCAATGCGAGACTAATGTGTTTTTCGACAGTTCTCTTGCTGATTTTCAGGCGCTTGGCTATAGACTCATTGGTCATGTTATGATATCTGCTGAGAGTGAACACCTCTTTGCGCACTACAGGCATACCCTCCACCACCCTGTCAATGATTCCGAGGGCGGTTTTCGCGTCAATGGTCTGTTCAATGCGGGATTCACAGCAGAGTTGCACGGCGAAGTTCTCTCTCAACTGCTCAATTTGCTTGCATTCCCTGAAATAGTTATTCACCTCATTATGGGTAACCACGAAGAGATAACTTGAAACGATGGACATCACCTCTTTATCATCTTTTCCCTTGAGCGACAAGCTGTCACGATGCATCCACAACTTGCAGAAGACATTGTGGGCAATCTCTTCTGCAAGCCATTCCTGTCCTCCGGCCTTCAGGGCATAGCCATAGACCTTTGGATAAAATGCATCGAATATTTCCTTAAAATGCTTCAATGTCAAGGGATCTCATTTACAGGTGTACTCTTCAAGGCCGCGAATTTAGAAATAAAATATTACTTTTGCACCTTTGATGGTGTAATTTAATTGTTTATTGTCAATGGAGAAAAAGAATTTCAGCGATATAGGGAAAATCGAGGCTATTAAACTTCTGTTCGAGGAGTCGCCTTTCAAGCAGGCGGACGGCACTTCATACCTCTGCGGGGAAAAAGGCGGAGTAATCAGGACTGCTTCCAAACTTTGGCTTGAAGGCATTGACTTCGACCTGACTTATTTTCCGTTGAAGCATCTCGGATACAAGAGCGTCGTCGGCACAGTAGGAGAGATTTATGCATCACTTGCCAGACCTCAGTCAATTTCCGTCAGGCTCGGCATTTCGGCGAAACTGGACCTGCCGCAAGTAAGCGAATTGTGGAACGGCATCTGCACTGCTGCGGAAGAGCACCATATCAAGCGAGCTGACCTGGACCTCGTTCCATCACGTAATGGATTGGCTATCAGTATAGTTATAAGCGGTATCACTCCTTCTGAAGTTGCTGAGAATCGAAAATCCGCGAGCAGCAAGGACCTTATATGTATTTCCGGCAATGTCGGAGCATCATTTTTGGGGATGAGTCTGCTGGAGCAGGAAAAGAAAAAATTCGAGAAGGCAGGAGAACTGACCGGACAGCCGGACCTTGAGAAATACAAGATGCTCGTCGCTTCTTATCTGAAACCGGAGATAGATCCTGACATTGTAAGTCAGCTCGGAGATTCCGGTATAATTCCTCCTTATGGTTATCTGGTGAATCGCGGTCTCGCTGATGCGGCAAGAAGGCTCAATCGGGACAGCGGTCTCGGAGTGAAACTTTACACTGACAAGATTCCGTTCGAGGGAAACTCATTCGAAGCCGGAAAGAAACTCAACATTGACCCTGTATCTGCCGCGCTGAAAGGAGGTGACGACTACAGACTCATGTTCGTGATTCCGATGTCAGCATACGAGACATTCCGACACGATTTCCAGACATTCTCCATCATCGGACACCTCGCCCAGCCGGAAGTGGGTACAGTCCTCGTAACTCACGAAGGCGTGGAACTTCCCGTTCACGCCCAAGGTTGGAACAATGATATCTTATACTGACGAACTATAAAATGAAAAAGATTAACTTTATTGTCCTGGCTTCAGCCGTCATGCTGACGCCGGTTTCCGCTTCCGCCCAAAAACTCGGAAGTTTTCTCAAGAAAGCGGTTTCATCCGATGTCGTGAACAATGTCATCAATACCTATGTTCCCGGAGCCAATTCCGTAAGCCTTCCAGGGACTTGGACTTACACGGGAGCCGCTGTTTCTGTAAGTGGAGACAATACCATCTCAGACATTGCCGGCTCTGCCGTCACTTCAGGAATCGAAGAAAAAGCAGACTCGTATCTTCAGAAAATAGGTATCAGGCAGGGTGCCGTTTCCTTCACTTTCAATGAAGACAAGACATTCACCTGCACCGTTTTCGGAATGAATCTGAACGGAACCTGGCAGATAAACGATGATGCCAAGAGGCTGACTCTCCAGTACGGAAAAGTCATGAAGTATCTGTCAATGACAGGAACATTGACCAGAACAGCGGACGGCTGCGAAATGCTTTTCGATGCAGACAGATTCCTTACATTCATCAAGACCGCATTGTCCTATGCCGGCAAGAGTTCATCTTCCGCAAGTTCCCTTTCCGGGCTTACAAGTTCATACAAAGGCATGAAACTCGGATTCAAACTGGCACGCAAGTAGCCGATTTCCCTTACCCGATCTAACTTAACCCGCTGAGGTCCAATGAGAATTGGACATTGGCGGGTTCCTCTCTATAGATGAACATTATCATATAGATAGGGAGATATTTTATGTCACCTTCAATGCTTAGGTTATCATTGCACAACACTAAAGCCTCCGGAATAGTGTATTCTTTACATTCGAGAATGTTATTGAGAGCTTTGTGCCTGACGTAATCTTTGCCTGATTTCACTTCTATCGGGAATACGTTTCCGTTATACTCCATAACAAAGTCCACTTCACCCATTTTCTTGCTATTGTAATAGAACAGGTTTTCGAAGCCATGCGCCAAGAGTTCTTCTGCAACTACGTTTTCGTATATTGCACCGAAATTTATAGCGTCATCCCCTGTCAATATTCTGAGTTGTATTCCATCTGAATACTGACAAGCCAAGAGCCCTACATCGTTAGAGAACAGTTTAAAGAGATTCCGTGAAGAAGCTAATTTCAAAGGACTTTTCGGTTCCTCGATGTTATATACCGGAATGGCAACACCAGCATCTTTCAACCAAAGAAATTCATCTTTATACATCTCCGCTCGAGCTTTTTCGTTAAGGCTCTTGATGAAGAAACGCTTACTTTTGGAATTAAGTTCAGTTGGGATAAGATCGAAGATTTCTTTTATTTTCAACTGTTGTTTCGAAGCATACTGTGAGATGTCCTCCTTATACAGTCTGATAATTTCTCTCTGGCTATCCATAACGTCTTGCAGGTTATTATTCGACTTATAAGACATGACAGCGGCGGGCATTCCTCCTATTATCAGATACAGCCTGAACACCTCCATCATTTTCTTATGGATAAATTCATCTACCGGATTGTTGTTGTCAAAGGAGTCTTTCAGACTGGCAATCACATCTTCGTTAACACCGACAGCCCACATAAACTCCTCCAAATCCAAAGGATACATGTCTCTTACAGACATATACCCCACAGGTACAGACCTTAAATTCTGCAGTTCGACACCAAGAAGAGAACCGCTCATTATATACCTGTATCTGCCATCATCCACAAGGAATTTAATAGCGGTAACTATCTCCGGACACTTTTGGACTTCATCGAAGAAAATGAGTGTCTTTCCCGGAATCAACGGCTTGTCAGTAAAAGCAGACAAACGCAGGAGAATGTCTAAACTGCTCTTGGCATTGGAAAATATATCGACAGCTTCCGGAGTTTCCACAAAATTGATTTCTATAAAACTCTCGAAGTGCTTTTCCGCAAACTTTCGTATCGAATATGTTTTCCCGATCTGACGTGCTCCAGCCAACAAAAGAGCACCCTTATTTACCTCATAAAAATGCTCAATAACAGTTGTTATCTTTCTCTTCAGCATAGTAATTACACTTTTCCATAACAAAAATATATGTTTTTCTGCACTTTTCAAATATAATTACAGGCTAAGATATGCACTTTTCAAAAAAAACACACTAAAAGTGTACCGCGCGCGAGAAGTAGACACGGAAAATAATTTTTAGACGTTATTGTTTTCCAAAGTAGACAGCGGCGATATTTTTGCCGCGCATCTTTTTACAAAAATAGACATTTTTCAACTTTTTTCAGGGATTTCTTTTTCAAAAGTTGACAAGCCCTTGCAATTGTCCTGGTTATCAGCATATTGCCTCCGTTTCTGGACGAACTTGGGCTCGGAGGTCAGTTTCCTGCCCTCAAAAGTATTCTTCTTGGGCAGCTCTCCCTTGTAGTAGCGTTTCCGGTAGTTCTCCGGAGTGTCGTAGCCGATGGCGAAGCACGGCCGTCGGGTGTTGTAGTACTTGACATAGCGTTTGATGGTTTGAATGAAGCCTTCTCTGTCTTGGCACAACTCCAGTTTGAAGTCAATGTAGAGTTCTTCCTTGATCCAGCCGTTCAGAGCTTCGTTGACGAGGTTGTCCGTGGGCTTTCCGGCCCGGGACATGGAACTATGATATTCGTATCTTTAATGAGTTCATTGTAGGCCATGGAGGCATATACGCTGCCTTGGTCAGTATGCAGGATAACCGGCTCAAGAATGCCTTTGAGGAGGCCTATTACATCCTCAAGGCCAGCTATGTATTGATCTCTCGAACCGCGCTTGTCTGCCACTCTGGCCGTCAGGATTTCCTTGGTGAACACGTCGAAGTAGAAGGTCACCTCGAAGTAGTAATACCGGAACCTGAAAGCCGTCATGTCTGACACGATGACCTGCCGGGGCCGGTCCACCATCTCCCAAGTGGTAAAGATGAGGTTGGGATACAAGTCCCTGACCTTCCTGGGCCTATAGCGTACCCTATGCTTGGTTTCGGCTTTGATTCCCAGATACCTATAGCACTTGTAGGCGTAGTTGTCGCTGATGGTTATCTGCATATTGATACGGATGTATGCGGCTGTCCAGCGGTATCCGTGGGTGGGATGCTCCACGTGAACCTCTCCCACAATCTTGATCATCTCCTCCCGGGTCGTGTCCCGGGATGACGGCTCACGTTTCTTCCACTTGTAGAACCCTGCCCGGCTCACGCCCATCAGGTCGCAAAGGTCCTGGATGGCGTAGTCCCTGGACAGCAGGTCCACTATTTCAAACTCTTCTGCTTTAAACGAACATACTCCCGTTCCCCATCCGCGTTCGTCTGAACGGCATAACTTTTTTTAGCCTTTCGTTCTCGATGCGGAGCTAGATCACCTCGCGTTTGTACCCCGCCAGAGTCCGGTCGGAGCCTTCCGGAAGAAGATCCTTAAACTCGGCGTTCTGGCGGGTCAGGCCTTCTATACCCGCCGCCTCGTACTGCTTCATCCATTTACGGAATGCGGCTTCTGAGATGTCATTCGCTACACAGAAGTCATACACCTTGATTCGCGGATTTCCTTTGAACCGGCGAATCAAGAGCTCTTTTTCAAGAGGATTCAAATGTTTTCCCATAATCGTTTCTCCTTCGGGGTTGATGGGACTGAGGGCAATCTCTGGGCCGCATCGGTCGTTGGGCCTTCCGGTCGGGGCTCCGCCCCTCCCTCCAGGCCCAACGACCTGAACTCAACTACAAAGATAACTCATTCAATCTTTTTCTACCCCTCCGTGTCTACTTTTACGAGTGCAGCAAAGAACCGAAGTTCAGATAATTTCCTTATTCAAAAAAATATTCTGATTTTTTGTACAAAATCCAAGATTCCGGACTCTCCGTCTATGCTGTATTACCGTCTATGCTGTATTATTAGACGTCCGTTTTTTGGACGTCTTGGAGGGGCTAAACAACACTTTGTTGAGGAACTGGAGGGACTTGATGTTTGATCATTTCGTTAAAAACAGCCGTCACTTCGGCATTGGCATAAACAAACCTCATCATCGTGGCGCGGGCGACGTGGAACTCGCGACTGATGTGGGAGATGGATTTGCCTTCGCGCATGAGAGTCAGGATTTTATCCTTATTGGTGAGGAGAATCTTAATCTTCGGGCATTGACCCGGACGCCTTCCGAGTTGGACGCCGGCGGCTTTTCTGACGGCGAGGGCCTCTCTGGTGCGCATGGAGATTAGACGGCGCTCGATGTCGGCGGTGAGACCGAATGCGAAGCAAAGTACTTGACTATTAATGGAATCATCGAAAGAATAGCCTTCTTTTATGGAGTAGAGTTTTACGCCGGATTTCAGACAATGCCCCATTATTTCCATGATTTCGACCAATGTTCTGCTCAGTCTGGATATTTCTGTAACGATTATGATGTCTCCTGTTTTCGTTTTTTTGAGCAG
>OKTM01000200.1_pt1 | contig 37261 bp, 29 predicted proteins | sample 1606401 | NCBI WGS metagenome assembly OKTM01 (sample SAMEA3879583, study PRJEB24766) | human gut metagenome | biome: human-associated habitat; feature: feces | place: USA | collected 1985/1987 | reverse complement strand
GCCAGAGGCTCCCCTCGGTAGGGGAGCTGTCGAGCGAATGCGAGACTGAGAGGTTTATACTTATAAGGAGTTTACCATGAAAAAAAGATTCCTCGCATTCCTGCTGGCCGTCTGCGTGGCGGTTTCCATGCTGGTGCTGCCCGCCTCGGCGGTCGGCTCCAACGCGGCAGTCCAGACGGCGACGGCGCTGGGCGGTCTGACCGCAGAGCAGTCCGCTTCTCTGGGCGCGCCCCTCACCCGTGGGCAGGCGGCCCGTCTCCTGACGGCTTTCTCGGCCTACCGCGACACCGCCGCAGCACAGGGCCGCACCGGCCGTCTGTACAGCGACGTGGACAGTGATTCGCCCTACGCCGTCTACATCCGCACCGCCGTCCAGAACGGCTGGATGACCGGCTACTCCGATGGCAGCTTCCGCCCGGACAATGCCGTCACACTGGAGGAGGCCTGCACCATGGCCCTCCGCCTGCTGGGCTACGATGTGGCGAGCCTCGGCGGCACTTTCCCCTCGGCCCAGCTCAATAAGGCGAGCGCACTGGGCCTGCGCAATGACATCAGCGCCCGTCAGGGCGAGGTGCTGACCCTCGAGCAGGGCACCGTGCTCTTCTACAATGCCCTCACGGCCATGAACGGCAGCGGTCAGGTCTACGCCTCCACGCTGGGCTTTGCGGTGAGCAACGGTCAGGTGGACATCTCCTCCGTCCTGCTGGACAACGTCAAAGGCCCCTTCGTGGCCGATGCGGCCACGGCCCTGCCCTTTGCCCCAGCGGCCATCTACCGCAACGACGAAGTCACCACCTCTGCGGCCCTCTCGCCCTATGATGTCTACTATTATAATGAGAGCGCCCGCACCCTGTGGATCTACAATAAGCGTGCCGCGGGCCGTGTGACGGCGGTCGCGCCCTCGGCCAGCGCCCCGACCTCTGTGACTGTGGCCGGGGTCAGCTACACCATCGCCTCGCCCTCTGTGGCCTACCAGCTGTCCTCCCTGTCCGGCGGCGGCGTGGGTCAGGTGGTCACGCTGCTGCTGGGCATGAATGACGCCGCAGTCTCCGTCCTCACCGGAGACGAGGCCGACGCCGTCTTTTACGGCGTGGTGCAGTCCTCATCCCGCACCCTCGTGGAGACCAACAGCGCCGAGGTGCAGCAGGCCGTCTCCATCATGTGCACCGACGGCACGGCCCGCACCGTCAACGTAAACAATAAGCTCAATTTCCCGGCGGGCAAGCTGGTGGAGGTCCGCGTGGACGAGGGCGGCGAGAGCGTCCAGTCCATCTCGCCCCGCCCGGTCAGCGGCACCATCCGCGCCGACGGCACCGCACTGGGCGACACCCCGTTTGCAGACAACGTGCAGATCCTTGATACGACGTCGGAGGGTGTGGCTGGGGCAGTTCGCCCCAGCCGCCTATCGGGGGTAACGCTGAGTGAGAACGACGTCCGCTACTACACCACCAACGCCGCCGGTGAGATCGACCGGGTCATCCTCAACGATGTGACCGGCGACCTGTGGGAGTATGCCGCGCTGGATTCCGTCCGCCGCCTGACGGACGAAGCCGCCAAGAAGATCGACAAGAAGATCAGCGAGAAGGCGCAGGACGCCGCAAAGGAGGCCGCAGGCCTCCCCACGACGACAACGACGACCACCACGGTGAAGAAGACCGACGAGGAGACCTTTCAGGACGTGAAGAACATTCTGGTGCCCAGCACCAGCGATGTGCTCTACGGCCTCATCGACGGCAGCATCGTCAGCTCTACCTGGAACACCCTCACCGGCAAGACGGACCAGCTCTTCAGCTATGTGCTCCGCCGCACCGGCGACAGTGTGGGCGGCACGCTGGGCGATTTCCTCAACTATCTGGGCGAGGGCGCCACCTACGTCTGCTACACCGGCGGCAAGCAGGTGGCCTACAGCACCTCCACTAAGTATCCCATCGTGGCGGGCGGCATCGCCATCGGCCGCTCTGCCGACGGCAAGGCCATCAACCGGATGCTCCAGCTCTCGCCGGTGGTCATCGACAGGCTGGGCGCGGCTTCGGTCATGAGCGGGGACAAGCGGTATGAGACCGCCGACGATATGCAGGTCTATCTGTGGTCGAACGGCCAGTATTTCGCCACTTCGCTGCCCAAGGTCAACACCGAGGACTACAAGCTCATCGGCTGGTACGACAACTTTGGCTGCGCAGGCGGAAAGAAGATCCGCATCCTCGTGGCCGTCAAGACGAACTGAGATCTTCCCTGAAAGAACAAAGCAGCAGCCTCACCGAACGCAGAGTGAGGCTGCTGCTTTTGTGTTTAGCGGTTAGACTGGGGGACGCGGCAGAAAAAGGGCCTTCCCATTTGCCACCGGCCCAGTTTCGTGTTACAATAAAAACCAGAGAAATTACGGAAAAAGGAGGTGCAGCAATGATACGCATCGCTCTGGTGGAGGACGAGGCAGAGGTGCGGGCGCAGCTGCAAGGCTATGTGCAGCGGCACACCCGGCAGTATGGCACCGAGTTTGCTGTGACGGAGTTCGCCGACGGGATGGAGCTGCTGGATGATTACCGCCCGGTGTACGATGTCCTGTTTCTGGACGTGGAGATGAAGCATCTGGACGGGATGGAGACGGCCCGGCGGGTGCGGGAGCTGGACAAGGACGTCATCATCGTCTTCATCACGAATATGGCCCAGTACGCCATCGGCGGGTACGCGGTGGGTGCGCTGGACTATGTGCTCAAACCGGTGCCCTACTTTGCCTTTTCGCAGCAGCTCCGGAAGGTGGAGGAGCAGCTGCGCCGCCGGGTGCGGCACTATCTGGCTCTGCCGGTGGAGGGCGGGCTGCGGCGGCTGGACTCCTCCCTCATCTATTATCTGGAAAGCGAGGGGCACCGCGTCCACTTCTACACCGAGGAGGGGGACTTCGCGGCGGCGGGCACCCTGAAAGCCTTCGAGGAGAAGCTGGCTGAGCGGCCCTTTGCCCGCTGCAACAGCGGCTACCTCGTCAATCTGGCGCAGGTGAAGGGGGTGCAGCAGGGGATGGTGCAGGTAGGACCTTATGAATTGCAGCTGAGCCGGCCCCGGCGGAAGGCTTTTCTCGCGGCGCTGGCCGATCACATCGGAGGTGGAGGCGCATGACGGCGCTGCCCAGTATCCCGCGCCTCTACACGGCGCTGGCCGAATGTCTGGCCGTGGGCATCTACGCCCTGCCGCTGGGCCTCCGCTTCGGCCCGAAAGCCACCCTCGCCGTCAGCGCGGCGTGGGCGCTGGTCCTCTGCGCTTTTTTGCAGGCCACGGGCAGCGTCCCGCTGGCGTGGTGGATCCCCTGCATGGCGGCGGCGGTGGCGATGCAGTACCTTTACCTCTGGCTCACCCGCACCATCTCGCTGCTGGAGGCCGGGTATGTCTGCGCCCGGGCCTTTGTTCTGGCCGAGCTGGCCGCCAGCGCCGAGTGGCAGCTGCACTGTTTCCTCTGGCCTCAGCGCAGCGGGGCCGATGGCCTGTCGCTGGCGCTGCTGGCGGTGGTCTACAGCGGGGTCTTTGGCTGCATCTGGCTGCTGGAGCACAAGCACGCCAGCCCCAAGGGCCGCATCGTCATCAGCGGAAAAGCGGCCCTCGTGGCCGTCGTCATGGCGGCGATGGTCTTCGCGGTGAGCAACCTGTTGTTCTTGGGCGACCGCGAGGTGGACATGAGCGTCTACTACATCCGCACGCTGGTGGACATCTGCGGCGTCCTCATCCTGACTGTCCAGCACGAGCAGCTGCGGGAAGCGGCCCTCCACAGCGAGCTTGCGGCGATGGACGAGGTGCTCCACCGCCAGTATGAGCAGTACAAGCGGAGCAAAGAGGGCATCCGGCTCATCAACAGCCGCTACCATGAGTTGAAAATTCAGATCGCAGACATCCGTGCCGAGCGCGACCGGGCCAAGCAGGACGCCGCGCTGGCCCGGATGGAAAGCGGTATCCGCCGGTATGAGGCCGAGAACAAGACCGGCAATCCGGTGCTGGACACCCTGCTCACCGCAAAGAGCATGGACTGCCAGCAGCGGGGCATCAACATGACCAGCGTGGCCGATGGCAGCAAGCTGGGGTTCCTGACGACCCGGGAGCTGTGCACCCTCGTGGGCGCGCCGCTGGACAACGCCATCGAGTGTGTCACGGCAGAGCCGGACCCCGAAAAGCGGCTGCTGCGGGTGGCCGTCTATGACCAGAGCGGCTGTGTGATGCTCCGCTTCGAGAATTACTGCGCCCAGCCCGTGGAACTGGGCGCAGACGGCCTGCCCCGCCACAACATCCACGGCGGCTACGACCTGCGGGGCGTGCAGGCGGCAGCGCAGGACCACGACGGCACCATGACCCTCCATTGGGCCGACGGCTGGTTCACGCTGCGGATCCTGCTGCCGATCCCGGAATAAAGAAAACCCTCTCCGGCATTGCGAAGCAATGACGGAGAGTTTTTTTCTGTTTTGCACAATAAAACCGGGCCTGTATTTGTGGATAAGCACAATAAAATTTGAAACCAAAATGAAACTTCTGCAAAATATGCCTCAGAAATGACAGGTTGTGAAAATCTTTGTAAATTTTCATTGAATTCCTTTATAATGGATGCCGACAGTCCGGGAGCTGTGCCCGGGAAATATGAATTCAGAACAAGGAGGAAGAATTATGTTGTCCGTCAATATGGATGATGTAATGCAGGTAGTTTCCAACATCCAGAACTACCTGATCGCCTTCGGCGTCGTGGTCGTGGTCGCACTCGTTGCGATGTTTGCGGCCAAGAAGCTGCCGAAAGCCAAGAAGAAGATGGTCCGTGCGCAGTCTGGTGTCGCCATTCTGCTGGCACTGGTCATCGTTGTCAACCTCATCTGCATCGGCCCCATGTCCACCATGCTGGATCTGGTCTCCGGTGAAGGCTCCATCAGCGAGGAGACCTCCGCAGAGGCGACCGAGCTGGTGAACGAGATCACGCAGGAGGGCATCGTTCTGGCACAGAACGATGACAACATCCTGCCTGTGGCCTCTGGCTCCAAGCTGAACGTCTTTGGCTGGGCCTCCACCAGCCCCTGCTACGGCGGCACCGGCTCCGGCGCACTGAACGACGCCTATCCCGTCACCGACCTGCTCACCGGCCTGCACGATGCGGGCATCGAGACCAACGACGAGCTGAGCAAGTTCTACACCGACTACTGCGCTACCCGTCCCAGCGTCGGCATGGCACAGCAGGACTGGACCCTGCCCGAGCCGAACGTCAGCCTGTACACCGACGAGATGATGGCAAACGCCAAGGAATACTCTGACACTGCCATGGTGGTCATTACCCGCGTCGGCGGCGAGGGCGCAGACCTTCCCACCGATATGGCTGCTGTCGTGGATGGCAGCTGGGTCCGCCGTGTGGCAGACTACCGCGGCTCTCAGCGCGGCGCTGGCTACTACAACGGCTCTTATGACGACACCCTGAACGAGGGCAACGACTGGGATGCAGGCGACCACTTCCTGCAGCTGTCCAACCGCGAGGAAGAGCTGATCGATCTGGTCACTTCCAACTTCGACAACGTCATCGTCGTCTACAACGGCGCAAACGCATTCGAGATGGGCTGGGTTAAGGATTACCCCCAGATCAAGGGCGTTCTGCTCTGCCCCGGCACCGGCCAGTCCGGCTTTGAGGGCTTTGGCCGCGTGGTCGCCGGTGAGGTCAACCCCTCCGGCCGCACCGCAGATACCTATGTCACCGACCTGACCGCTTCTCCGTGGTGGAACAACTTCGGCGACTTCAAGTACACCAACGCTTCCGAGTTCAACTCCAATGCAAGTATGTTCGACCCCGAGGGCACCACTCCCTCCTTCGTCAACTACGTCGAGGGCATCTACGTCGGCTACAAGTTCTATGAGACGGCTGCCGATGAGGGCCTCATCGACTACGATAAGGAAGTGGTCTATCCCTTCGGCTACGGCCTGAGCTACACCACCTTCACCCAGAAGATGAGCGACATCACCAACGATGGCGCAGACCTGAAGTTCTCCGTCACTGTCACCAACACCGGCTCTGTCGCCGGCAAGGATGTTGTCGAGATCTACAGCGATCCTCCGTATACCAACGGCGGCATCGAGAAGGCCTCCGCAAACCTGCTGGACTTCGCCAAGACCGACGAGCTGGCTCCCGGCGAGAGCGAGACCATCGACTTCACCATCCCGGTGGAGGAGCTGGCTTCCTACGATTACCAGAACAACGGCTGCTATGTGCTGGAGGCTGGCGATTACGTCATCAGCACCAACGCAGACTCCCACACTGCTCTGGATTCCAAGACCTGCACTGTCGCTTCGGACATCGTCTACAACGAGTCCAACAAGCGCGGGAGCGATGAGGTCGTGGCCACCAACCAGTTCGATTTCGCTGAGGGCGGGATCACCTATCTGTCCCGCGCAGACGGCTTCGCAAACTACGATGAAGCCACTGCCGCTCCTGCCACCTACGAGATGAGCGACGAGGTCAAGGCTGACTTCGAGAACTGCTTCACCTACACTGAGTCCGGCTACGAGAAGGACGAGGACCCCAACGCAGAGGACATTACCACCGGCGCAAAGAACGGCCTCAAGCTGGCTGACCTGCGCGGCGTGGATTACAACGACTCCAAGTGGGATGACCTGCTGGACGAGATGAGCATCGACGACCTGCAGCAGACCATCGGCTTCGGCGGCTATCAGACCGCAGCGGTGGACAGCGTCGGCAAGGTGCGCACCAACGACTGCGACGGCCCTGCCTCCATCAACAACAACTTCACCGGCGTCGGCTCGGTCGGCTTCCCGGCTGCTACCCTCATCGGCATGACCTGGAGCAAGGATCTGGCCCATGACTTCGGCGACAGCATCGGCAAGATGGCCAACGAGATGAACACCTCCGGCTGGTACGGCCCGGCCATGAACATCCACCGCACCGCATTCTCCGGCCGCAACTTCGAGTATTACTCGGAGGACGGCGTCCTGTCCGGCGCAATGGCCGCAAGTGCCATCGCAGGCGCACAGGAGCACGGCGTCTACGCTTACATGAAGCACTTTGCCCTGAACGATCAGGAGGGCAACCGCAACTGCATGGCGGCCACTTGGTCCAACGAGCAGGCCATCCGTGAGATCTACCTCAAGCCCTTCGAAATGTCGGTCAAGGATGCAGACTGCCACGCAGTCATGTCCTCTTTCAACTACATCGGCAATCGCTGGGCCGGCGGCTGCTCTGAGCTGCTGCAGAACGTCCTGCGCGGCGAGTGGGGCTTCCTCGGCTTCGTCGAGACCGACTACTTCGGCGTCTACGGCTACATGACCGCCGATCAGGCTGTCCGCAACGGCGGCGACCTGATGCTCTGCACCACGGGCAACGATTACAACAACGTGACCGTTCTGACCAACAGCAGCAAGCAGGCCATGCGCACTGCTGCCAAGAACATCCTCTACACCGTGGTCAACAGCCGCGCTTACGATGAGGAGAACCTGAACCCCGGTATGGCAAAGTGGAAGATCGTCCTGATCGGTGCAGATGTCGTCGCCGCACTGCTCATCGTGGGTCTGGAGTACACCGCCATCAAGAACTACAAAAAGCGCAAGGAAGAGGAAGAAGTCTAAGACGTAAGCACTCTCCGTGCAGCACCTGAACAAAACCGATGGCAAAGGCCCGCTGCAGCGAACAGCGGGCCTTTGCCCCGCTCAGGGATAAATGAGGAAAATGCGATGAAGCACACTGACATCATCCGGAAACTGAACCTAGAACAGAAATGTGCCCTGCTCTCGGGCGAGACGGTCTTCACCACCCGTGCCCTGCCCGGCAAGGGCATCCCGTCCATTACCCTGTCGGACGGCCCCAACGGCGTCCGCAAGCAGGCAGGGGCGGCCGACCATCTTGGCCTGAACCCCAGCGTCCCGGCCACCTGCTTCCCGACCTCCTCCGCCACGGCGTGCAGCTGGGACGAGGCCCTCGGCGAGGCCGTGGGCGAGGCGATGGGCGAGGAGGCCGCCGCACAGGAGGTGGCTGTCCTCCTCGGCCCCGGCCTGAACATCCAGCGCAGCCCCCTCTGCGGCCGTGACTTCGAGTATTTTTCGGAGGACCCCATCCTCGCGGGCAAAATGGCCGCTGCCTATGTGCGCGGCATCCAGAAAAACGGCATCTCTGCCTGCCCCAAGCACTTCGCGGTCAACAGTCAGGAGCTGCGCCGGATGGCCTCCGACTCGGTGGTGGACGAGCGCACCCTGCGGGAACTGTACCTGACCGGCTTCGAGATCGTGGTCAAGGAGGCCCGGCCCAAGACCATCATGACCTCCTACAACCTCATCAACGGCACCTACGCCAACGAGAACGCCCATCTCCTGCAGGACATCCTGCGGAAGGATTGGGGCTTCGACGGGGCGGTCGTCACCGACTGGGGCGGCTCCAACGACCACGCCCTCGGCGTGAAGAACGGCTCCACCCTCGAGATGCCCTGCCCCGGCGGCGACTCCATCCGGGAGCTGATGAAGGCCGTGAAGGACGGCAAAGTCACCGAGGCCGACCTCGACGTCCGCCTCGACGAGCTGCTGGAGCTGGTGCTCTCCACCCACGCGGCAGTGGAGAAAGCCCCCCGCACCTTTGACGCGGCTGCCCACCACGCACTGGCCCGCCGCGCCGCCGCCGAGAGCATCGTCCTGCTCAAGAACGAGGACGGCATCCTGCCCCTGAAGGCGGGCGAAAAGCTGGCCGTCATCGGCGACTTTGCCCAGACGCCCCGCTATCAGGGCGCAGGCTCCAGCGCCGTCAATGCGCTCCAAGTAGATGCTCTGCTGGACTGCATCAAAGCCGACGACAGCGGCATCTCCTTCGTGGGCTACGCCTCCGGCTTCGACCGTCAGGGAGCCGCAGACCCCAAAAAGCAGGAGGAGGCCGTCTCCCTCGCAAAGCAGGCCGACACCGTCCTGCTCTGCCTCGGCCTCGATGAGCTGCGGGAGAGCGAGGGCCTTGACCGCGCCGATATGGCGCTGGCCGAGAACCAGCAGCAGCTTCTGGACGCAGTGGCCGCCGTCAACCCGAATGTCGTCGTCCTGCTGAGCGCCGGTGCGCCGGTGGAGACCCCGTGGGTGGGCCGGTGCAAGGCGCTGGTCTACGGCGCGCTGGGCGGACAGGCGGGTGCCGGTGCGGCAGCGGACATCCTCACCGGAAAGCTCTGCCCCTGCGGCAAGCTGTCCCAGACGTGGGCAAAGGCCCACGATGACACCCCCGCCAAGGCAAACTTCGGCGGCGAGGGCCGGAACGTGGAGTACCGCGAGGGCCTGTATGTGGGCTACCGCTACTATCAGACCGCCGGTGTGAAGCCTGCCTTCCCCTTCGGCTACGGCCTGAGCTACACTACCTTCGAATACAGCGGCCTCAAGGCCGACGAAACGGGCGTGACCCTTACCGTCACCAACACCGGCAGCGCCGCCGGTGCCGAGATCGTCCAGCTCTACGTCGCAAAGCCGGATGCGAAGGTCTTCCGCCCCGAGCAGGAGCTGAAGGGCTTTGCAAAGGTCTCTCTCGCCCCCGGCGAGAGCAAGACCGTGGCCATCGCGCTGGACGATAAGGCGTTCCGCTACTGGAACGTCAAGACCAACGCATGGGAGGTCGAGGGCGGCAGCTACCAGCTCCGGGTGGGCGCGTCCAGCGTGGACATCCGCCTGACGGCAGACATCACCGTCAAGGGCACCAATGCCCCCGACCCCTACGCGGGCCTGAGCCTGACCCACTACGTCTCCGGTCAGATCACCTATGTGACCGACGCCGAGTTCGAGGCCCTGCTGGGCCATCCCATCCCGGAGGACGTCGTCCGCATCGACCGGAACATGACGCTGGGCGAGATGGATCATGGCCGCAGCCCGCTGGGCTGGCTGGCCCAGAAGGTGCTGCGCAGCCGTCTCGACGCCAGCTTTGCAAAGGGCAAGCCTGACCTGAACACCGTCTTCCAGTACAATATGCCCCTCCGTGCGCTGGCCAAGATGACCAACGGCATGGTCAGCATGGGGATGGTGGACGGCCTCGTCTGGGAGCTGAAGGGTTTCTGGCTGGTGGGCATCGTCCGGGTCATCTACGAATTTATCAAGAACGCCATCCTGAACGCCCAGCTGAAAAAGCGGCTGCGTCAGGGCTGAGAAGGAGGAACGACCGTGAATTTCTGGAATATCTTTGCCCAAAAGCATCCGGCTGCGGCCAAATGGGTGCGGGAGGGCGGACTGTTCGTTATCGTGTCCAACCTCATCACCGTGTTCAAGTACCTGCTGCTGCAATTTCTGCCCAAAGCTTTTGCCGGTCTGCCGGTGGTGGACTTTGGCTGGCCGGGCATCGACATCACCCTCTTCGGGGAGACCTTCAAGTGGAACATCCTCGGCTACGATGCGGCCCACGGCGGCCTGCCCTACTTCTGCGCCTACATGGTGGCCATGATCATCGGCGAGTGCATCAATTTCCCCATCCAGCGCAGCCTCGTCTTCCGCAGCAAGGGCAATCTGGCAAAACAGATCGGCTGGTACCTGCTGGCCTTCTGTCTCATCACCTGCATCGTCAACTCCATCAACTGCATCTGGGTGGCGGTGGCCGGTCTGCTGGTGCCCGACTTCATCTACAACATCGGCACCACCGTGCTCAACGGCGGCATCTCGATGGTGATCTTCTTCTTCGTGAACAAGATCATCTTCCCCGAGGGCGAGGCCGCAAAATAAGCTGACATCTTCTCTATTTTCATCATTTTCTTCATCCAAACCAACAGGCCGTCCCCTGAAAAGGGGGCGGCCTGTTGGCATATTGAGCGATTTTGGACGCTGGAAAGGACGAATTTTCGGTCATAGGGGAAGAATCTGTCGGAGAGGGTTGCACTTTGCTGCTTTAGTGTGGTAAAATCGTGCCACGCTTTTATAGAGAAAGCAGCAAAGGGGGAAATGTATATGAGTGAGATCTGTATCATCGTCACCATCATCGTCTATCTTGCGGCCATGCTGCTGGTGGGCTTCGCCTACAGCAAGACCAACAACGACAGCGCCGACTTCTACCTCGGCGGGCGGAAGATGGGCCCGCTGGTCACGGCCATGAGCGCTGAGGCCAGCGATATGTCCAGCTGGCTTCTGATGGGTATGCCGGGTCTGGCCTACCTGAGCGGCATCGCCTCGCCGGGCTGGACGGCCATCGGCCTTGCGCTGGGCACATGGCTCAACTGGCTCATCGTGGCCCGGCGTCTGCGCCGCTACTCGGCCAACCTCGACGCCATCACCGTGCCGCAGTTCTTGTCGCTCCGCTTCCATGACCAGCGCAACCTGCTGAACGCTCTGGGCGCGGTCATCATCATCGTCTTTTTCGTGCCCTACACAGCTTCGGGCTTTGCGGCCTGCGGCAAGCTGTTCCACAGCCTTTTCGGGGTGGACTACATGGCCGCCATGCTGGTGTCGGCCCTCGTCATCGTGGGCTATACCATTCTGGGTGGCTTCCGGGCCGTCACCACCACCGACCTCATCCAGTCGGTGGTCATGTCGCTGGCCCTCGTGGCGGTTCTGGGCTATGGCATCGTCGTGGCCGGAGGCTGGGGCGCTGTGGTGGAGAACGCCCAGAACCTTTCCGGCTACCTGACCATGACCGCCAGCCACGACGCCGTGACCGGCGGGGCGACGTCCTACAACCTGCTGGACATCGTCTCCACGATGGCGTGGGGCCTCGGCTACTTTGGAATGCCCCATATCCTGCTCCGCTTCATGGCCATCGAGGACGAGAAGAAGCTGGTGCTCAGCCGCCGCATTGCGACCGTCTGGGTGGTCATCGCCATGGCAGCGTCCATCCTCATCGGTATGGTGGGCCTCGGCATGACCAAGGCCGGTGCGCTGGAATTCCTCAGCGGCTCCACCAGTGAGACCCTCATCGTCCGCGTCGCCAGCCTCATCAGCCAGCACGGCGTACTGGCGGCCATTCTGGCCGGACTCATCCTTGCAGGCATCCTCGCGGCCACCATGTCCACGGCAGACAGCCAGATGCTGGCCGCTGCGTCCAGCGTGTCCCAGAACATCCTGCAGGAGTTCGCCCACCTCAAGCTGAGCGAGAAGCAGAGCCTCTTTGCCGCCCGCCTGACCATCGTCTGCGTCAGCGTGGTGGGCGTGGTGCTGGCCCGCGACCCCAACTCCAGCGTCTTCGGCATCGTCAGCTTCGCGTGGGCCGGCTTCGGCGGCGCCTTCGGCGCGGTCGTCCTCTGCGCTCTGTTCTGGAAGCGCTGCAACTGGCAGGGCGCGCTGGCCGGTATGCTCTCCGGTGGCCTGATGGTCTTCGTCTGGAAGTACCTCGTCAGCCCGCTGGGCGGCGTCTTCGGCATCTATGAGCTGCTGCCCGCCTTCCTCGTCTCGCTGGCTGTCTGCGTAGTGGTCAGCCTTGTGACCCCGGCCCCGGAGGCCGACATCCTCGCCGAGTTCGACGCGGCAAAATAACCAATAAAACAAGAGGAGGGCCTGTGCTGAAACCCGGCACAGGCCCTCCTTTTTATGCTTGTGTGACGCTTCCGTGCTCCACCCGGTATACCTTGTCAAACTGCTTCATGAACGCCCCCGAGACGTCGTGGGTGATGGCCACCACCATGCAGGGGAGGGCGAGCAGATTTTCCATGACCTGTCCGCTGGTGTCGGGGTCGAGGCTGGCGGTGATCTCGTCGGCGATGATGAGGTCGTACCGGCGAAGCGCCAGCCGTGCAATGCCGATGCGCTGGCGCTGCCCGCCCGAGAGATTCTTGCCGTTCTCGCTGATGAGGGTATCGAGGCCGTCGGGCAGGGTGCTCACCCAGTCGGTGAGGCCCGCCATCCCGATGGCGTGGGAAAGCTGAGCCTCGGGGAAGTCCGCGCCGAGGCAGATGTTGCTGCGGAGGGTGTCATTGAAGAGATAGGTTGTCTGGGCAATGTAGCCTACCCGCTGGTAGAGGCTCTGACGGTCGATGTCCCGCAGCTGCTGGCCGTTGAAGAGGATGCTGCCGGTATAGTCTGGGTAGTACTGGAACAGCAGCTTTGCCAGTGTAGACTTGCCGCAGCCGCTTTCGCCCACGAGGACGGCTTTTTCCTGCCCGGAGACCGTCAGCCGGACGCCGCGCAGCACCGGTGCAGCGGCTCCGGGGTAGGCAAAGCCGGTGTCCTTGCACTCGATGCGCTCAAGCTTGCCGATGGCCCGGCCCGCAGAGACTTTTTCCGGGCCGGACATGGCTGCTTCCAGCCGCTGACGGATGCCCTTCGAGGACTTGACCTTGGCCCAGCACTGGGCGATCTGATTACAGGGCGTGATGACGAAGTTCGCCATGCTGGCGGCGGTGGAGACGGTGCCCATCGTCAGCCTCCCGTCGAAAGCGAGAAAAAGGCCCACCAGCATGACGATGGGGAAGATGAGGTTGCTGATGAGAGAGGTATTGACCACCATGGCGTTGAGGCTCTGCTGGTAGGCCTGCTCGCTGTCGCGGGCCTGCCGGGCAGCATCCCGGTGGCGGGCGGCATAGGCGTCCTCCCGCAGAAAGCCCCGGATGACCTCGAACCCGCCCAGAAGCTCCTTGAGCTGCTGGGTGTAGCCCGCCATCTGGAGCGAAAAAGCGTCTCGGGAGGCTTTGAGCTGCTCATTCATCTTCCGGGGCAGGACCAGCGGCGGCACGGTCACAAGCAGGATGGCCGCCAGCATCACCGGGCTGATGTAAAGGTACATCCCCAGCGCACAGAGCATGATGCCGCCCCAGAACGCGATGTTGAAGAGGGACATATAATAGTCGTCGTAGAGAGTGCGCAGGTCGGTGGTCAGCAGGGAGAGATAGGCTGCGTCGCCCTCCCGCTGATATTGGGACACCGGGCGGCGCAGCACCCGCTCCATGACCTGCCCCCGTACCTGCTCCACTGCGCCGCAGGCGAGTTTTGTAAAGGAGCGGCGGCTCAGCCGTTCGAAAAACCAGCTGGTGAAGGTGATGAGGAACACCAGCCCCATATAGCCCAGCGCCTCCTGCTTGCTCTTGGAGTCGATGAGCCACTTGAGCTGGAAGTTTTTCAGCGGCGCGAAAAAGGATACCGCCGCTGTAAAGAGCGCGAAGAGCATGAGCTTCGCCCAGTGATGCCGGAAGTAGTCGTTGACCGTTGCTTTTTTCATATGCAATATCCCCCTATGTGCTTCCTGCCGCAGGGCAGAAGCTGGGTTCAGTATAACAGATTTTTGCAAAAAAAAAAATAGGGTCGGTCATTTTTTGGAGAAGAGAGATGCTTGACAAAAAGGGAAGATGCCACTATACTAAAAATAAGGAAAAGGCACTGCCTGCAAAATGGTCAGCTCCTTACCGGCATCTAGTTAAAAAAGATTGACCGATCCGTTGGGGGACAGAGGCGGTCAATCTTTTTTGCTTTTGGAATAATGTTTTGCTCAAGGTCTGTCCCGAAAGACATCCCGTGAGATCATTCACATCGCATTAGAGTATCATAAAACGAGATGAATTACAAGAAAAACCCATCCGACTTCCTTTTTGCGGGAAACCGGATGGGTTTTGATTTTATGGTCTTATGTAAGAGGCGCTGTCAGCTTACAGCTGGGGGCCGGCAGAGACCAGAGCCTTGCCGTGCTCGTTGCCCTCGTACTTTGCGAAGTTCTTGATGAAGCGGCCAGCCAGATCCTTGGCCTTCTCTTCCCACTGAGCGGCATCTGCGTAGGTGTCGCGGGGATCGAGGATGGCGGGGTCAACACCGGGCAGAGCGGTGGGGACCTCAAAGTCGAAGTAGGGGATCTTCTTGGTGGGAGCCTCGTTGATGGCACCGCTCAGGATGGCGTCGATGATGCCGCGGGTATCCTTGATGGAGATGCGCTTGCCGGTGCCGTTCCAGCCGGTGTTGACCAGATAAGCCTTGGCACCGCTCTTCTGCATCTTCTTGACCAGCTCCTCAGCGTACTTGGTGGGGTGCAGCTCGAGGAAGGCCTGACCGAAGCAGGCAGAGAAGGTGGGGGTAGGCTCGGTGATGCCGCGCTCGGTGCCGGCCAGCTTTGCGGTAAAGCCGGACAGGAAGTAGTACTGGGTCTGCTCCGGGGTCAGGATGGAGACCGGGGGCAGGACGCCGAATGCATCCGCAGACAGGAAGATGACGTTCTTGGCAGCGGGAGCAGAAGAGATGGGGCGAACGATGTTCTGGATGTGGTCGATGGGGTAGGAGACGCGGGTGTTCTCGGTCACGCTCTTATCGGCGAAATCGATGTGGCCCTCGGCGTCCAGAGTGACATTCTCCAGCAGAGCGTTGCGCTTGATGGCGTTGTAGATGTCAGGCTCGGAGTCCTTGTCCAGATTGATGACCTTTGCGTAGCAGCCGCCCTCGAAGTTGAAGACGCCGTTGTCGTCCCAGCCGTGCTCGTCATCGCCGATGAGCAGACGCTTGGGGTCGGTGGACAGGGTGGTCTTGCCGGTGCCGGACAGACCGAAGAAGATGGCAGTGTTCTTGCCCTCCATATCGGTGTTGGCAGAGCAGTGCATGGAAGCAATGCCCTTCAGCGGCAGGAAGTAGTTCATCATGGAGAACATGCCCTTCTTCATCTCGCCGCCGTACCAGGTGTTGACGATGACCTGCTCCTTGCTGGTGATGTTGAACAGGACAGCAGTCTCGGAGTTCAGGCCCAGCTCCTTGTAGTTCTCGACCTTGGCCTTGGAAGCGTTGTAGACCACGAAATCAGGCTCGAAGTTTGCCAGCTCCTCAGCGGTGGGCTTGATGAACATATTGGTGACGAAATGTGCCTGCCAGGCCACTTCCATGATGAAGCGGACGGCCATGCGGGTGTCCTTGTTGGCACCGCAGAAGGCATCGACGACGTACAGGCGCTTGTTGGAAAGCTCCTTCTTGGCGATCTCCTTCACGGCCTCCCATGCTTCCTGAGAAGCGGGGTGGTTGTCGTTCTTGTACTCGTCGGAAGTCCACCACACGGTGTCCTTGGAGTTCTCGTCCATGACGATGAACTTATCCTTGGGGGAGCGGCCGGTGTAGATGCCGGTCATGACGTTGACAGCGCCCAGCTCGCTGACCTGACCCTTCTCATAGCCTTCCAGCTCGGGCTTGGTCTCCTCGTTGAACAGCTGCTCATAAGAGGGGTTGTACACGATCTCGGTCGTGCCGGTGATACCATACTTGCTCAGATCTAACTTTGCCATGATACTTATACCTCTTCTTTCGTTCAGGTCATTGCCCCGCGCGCCTGCGGCAAGCCGCCCTCAGCCAAAAGAGCACCGCAGCGGGACGATGAAAGAAATACAGATGCGTATTCTCCTGTATACCATTATACATAAATCGGGTCTAAAATCAACCGGCAGAGTGATTTCCTTCGGGTAAAAGCAACAAATCTTATTAAGAATCTTTTCCATTTGAGGCGGTTTCGTAAAAAATCCGGCCCCGTTTGGCCGCACAAATTAAAGAAAACCGGCCAAAAACAAATCTTTGATAAAATTTTATCGATTTGGGATACAAGGGCGGGAAACGAGAGGACAGCGCGGTGCAATTTTTGGCGGCGGAAGGCCGTATTATAAATAGAGACACAAATATTGTGTATATTCTGCGATGCATCTGGAAAAAAGACGCGGCCTATGGTATACTGAGCAGACTTGACTTACGGCCATGAGCCGCCAGCATGGAGAAACAACAACGATGAAGACGCTTTACATATTCCTCACCCGCTCCGGGACCCTGCTCTCGAACCTCGTGTACCGCCTTACCGGGGCGCAGTACACCCACATCTCTCTCGCCTTCGACGAGGATCTGAGCACCCTCTACAGCTCTACCCGGAAGAACGGCTACACCATGTTCCCCGCAGGCCCCAGCCGGGAGTACCTGAACCGGGGCGTGTTCCTCATGCGGGAGAACATCCCCTGCGCCCTCTATGCGCTGGAAGTGACCGACGAGGCCTACATCCGGGCCAAGCGCCGCACCCAGCACATGATGCACCACGGCGAGCTGTACCGCTTCAATTCGCTGGGCCTGCTGCTCTGCTGGATGCATATCCGCTGGCGGCGCCGCCGGCATTATTTCTGCTCCCAGTTCGTCAGCGAGGTGCTCCAGAAGAGCGGCGCGCTGGACCTGCCCAAGCCCAGCACCCTTATGCACCCCAGCGATTACGCCGAGCTGCCTCAGCTGCGCTGCCTCTACCGGGGCACGCTGGCCGACCTGCCCCAGCGCCAGAGCATGGAGATGGGCGAGGTGGAGAGCGTCATGGGCCTCTACCTGAGCGTCCTTCTGGGGGCTGTCAGGGGCGGCGTGCGGCATCTGTTCTGATTTTTGAAGAAATTGCCGAAAAAATTGAAAATACCTGTTGACAAAGCGGGGAGGCTGTGCTAAAATAATCGAGTCGGGAACAACACCCGATGCAAATGGTAGTATGGCCCGTTGGTCAAGCGGTTAAGACAGAGGCCTCTCACGCCTTTAACATCGGTTCGATTCCGGTACGGGTCACCATTTTTAGTAATAAAACGGCTGTATGCCGTTTTATATAGATGCCTCTTTAGCTCAGTCGGTTAGAGCACCTGACTGTTAATCAGGGTGTCGCCTGTTCGAGTCAGGCAAGAGGCGCCAGCAAAGCGATGGAAATTTTCCATCGCTTTTTTCTTTTTCCTGTTCCGGCGCGGCTTTTGTTGACAGAAAATGCGGCGGGGGATATACTTATAAAAACGAACTGCTCAGGCCGCCTGCGGCGTCCAGCTCTCCGGATGGGAGAGCCTTTGGAAAACCGAGAAAAGATAAGCCTGATGAAAAAGGAGAAACGTATGAAACAGATCATTCTGACGGGCGACCGCCCAACGGGCCGTCTCCATGTCGGCCACTATGTCGGCTCTCTGAAGGAGCGTGTCCGGCTGCAGAACTCCGGCAAGTTCGACGAGATCTTTATCATGATCGCCGACGCGCAGGCTCTGACGGACAATGCCGATAACCCCGAGAAGGTGCGCCAGAACGTGCTGCAGGTGGCGCTGGACTATCTGGCTGTGGGCATCGACCCGGCCAAGGCACACATCTTCATCCAGTCGATGGTGCCCCAGCTGACCGAGCTGAGCTTCTATTATATGAACCTCGTCACCGTCTCCCGCCTGCAGCGCAACCCGACCGTCAAGGCCGAGATCCAGCAGAAGAATTTTGAGTCCAGCATCCCGGTGGGCTTCTTCACCTACCCCATCAGTCAGGCCGCCGACATCACCGCTTTTAAGGCGACCACTGTCCCCGCCGGCGAGGATCAGCGCCCCATGATCGAGCAGTGCTGCGAGATCGTCCGCAAGTTCAACTCGGTCTACGGTGAGACACTGGTGGAGCCGGAGATCGTCCTGCCTCAGAACGCCGCCTGCCTGCGTCTGCCCGGCACCGACGGCAAGGCCAAGATGAGCAAGAGCCTCGGCAACTGCATCTACCTCTCCGATGAGCCGGAGGACATCAAGAAGAAGATCATGTCCATGTACACCGACCCGAACCACCTGCGGGTGCAGGACCCCGGTAAGGTGGAGGGCAACCCCGTCTTCATCTATCTGGACGCATTCAGCCGCCCGGAGCACTTTGCAGAGTTCCTGCCCGAGTACCAGAACCTCGACGAGCTGAAGGCACACTATCAGCGCGGCGGTCTGGGTGACGTGAAGGTGAAAAAGTTCCTGAACGCCGTCATGCAGGCCGAGCTGGAGCCGATCCGTACCCGCCGCAAGGAGTGGGAGCAGCGCCTGCCCGAGGTGGTCGAAATTCTGAAGGAGGGCAGCGCTGTGGCCGAGAAGACCGCCGCCGCCACCCTCGCCGAGGTGCGCAAGTCCATGAAAATCGATTACTTTACGGATGATAATCTGCTGAAATAACAAGATGTAAACGAAAATGCCCTTGCAGAACGCTAAAATAGCTTCGGCAGGGGCATTTTTCATAAGAATTGCGAGCCGGTGACGAGAGAATGACTGGATATAAAAAGTATTTCGATGCGTATTGCAGGGAGCATGGGCTGAATCTGTATTTGTCCTTTGAGATGCCTGCCGGATACAAAACAGCAAAGGGAACATTTGACGCTTCCAGCAGAACTGTGTTTATAAATGCAGAGGGGCTGGACAAAGAGCCTGAGTACGAAAGAATGTTCTATCTTTTTCATGAGCTGCGGCACGCATCCCAGTATCTTGAACCGGAGCGATTTAATGAGACGATAAATCGAAGCGTTCAGTATATCATCATGTTCGACGGGACTTGCTATAAACTGGTGGAAAATCATTATCTGAAATGTAAATTAGAAGGTAGCGAAGGATATTTTACAAGCCTGTATCTCGGACAACCGCATGAAGTCGATGCGAATACATTTGCCTATGAGCAGACCCGAAAAATCTGCGGGGATTCGGCAGGACTAAAAGAGCTGTTTGATTTCTGGATGCCGCGTCAGGCGATTCTGAACGGTACATATGATAGGATTTTTTCGCTGATTGACGAGAAAACCAAAGGGATGACCTGATTCCAAGGCACAAAAATGCCGCTCTCCTATCAAGGGAAGAGCGGCATTTGTTATTTCCTTAAATCTTCAAAAAGTTCATCCAAATCGGTGTAGTGCTTTACGTTGGGGTCCTTTGCAATGCGTTCAGCCTCCAACATGGCGGCAATCGTTTCCTCATTCGGACGCTCGACTTCATCAATATAATCAGGAATCATATCACTTACAGGCTGCGGTTCTTGATCTCGGCAGTGACCTTTGCGATGAACTCATCCACTTCCATCGTGGTGGTCTCGCCCTTTCGGTCACGGACGGAGACGTTGCCGGCCTCGGCTTCCTTGGCGCCCAGCACCAGCATATAGGGCACGCGATCCACCTGCTGTGCGGCGCGGATCTTGTAGCCGATCTTCTGGTTGTCGTCGTCCAGAGCCACGCGGACGCCGGCCTCCACCAGCTTCTCGGTGATGGCCTCGGCGTACTCGAGGGTCTTCTCGGAGACGGGCAGGACCTTGACCTGCACGGGAGCCAGCCAGGTGGGGAACTTGCCCTTGGTCTCCTCGATGAGGTAGGCCATGAAGCGGTCGAGAGAACCCAGAATTGCGCGGTGCAGGACCACGGGGGTCTTCTCGGTGCCGTCCTTGTCCACATAGGTCAGGTGGAACTTTGCGGGCAGGCAGAAGTCCAGCTGGCAGGTGGACAGGGTGTACTCTGCGCCGACGGCGGGCTTGACGTTGACGTCCAGCTTCGGGCCGTAGAAGGCGGCCTCGCCGATCTCCTCGGTGAAGTGGATGCCCAGCTCGGTCAGAACCTCGCGCAGAGCGTTCTCGGCGTGGTTCCACATGGCGTCGTCGTCATGGTACTTCTTCTTGTCGGCGGGGTCGCGCAGGCTCAGCACGCAGCGGTAGTCGGTGATGTTGAAGTCTTTGTAGGTCTCGAAGATGAGGTTGCAGACGTCGGCGACCTCGCTCTTGATCTGCTCGGGGGTGCAGAACAGGTGGGCGTCGTTCTGGCAGAAGTGACGGCCGCGCTCGATGCCCTTCAGGGTGCCGGAGGACTCATAGCGGAAGTCGTGTGCGATCTCGCCGATGCGCATGGGCAGGTCGCGGTAGGAGTGGGGACGGTTGGCATAGATCATCATGTGGTGGGGGCAGTTCATCGGGCGCAGGACATAGCTCTCACCCTCCATCTCCATGGCGGGGAACATATTCTCGCGGTAGTGGTCCCAGTGGCCGGAGGTCTTGTAGAGGTTCACGGTGCCGATGCAGGGGGTCATGACGTGCAGGTAGCCGCGGGCACGCTCCTTCTCCTTGATATAGTTCTCCAGCTCCTGCCAGACGGTGTAGCCTGCGGGCAGGAACATGGGCAGGCCGCGGCCCACGAGGTCGTCGGTCATGAACAGGCCCATCTCCTTGCCGATCTTGCGGTGGTCGCGCTCACGGGCCTCCTGCTGCTCCTTCTCCCAAGCGTCCAGCTCTTCCTGATTACGGAAAGCCACGCCGTTGATGCGGGTCAGCATCTTGTTTTCCTTGTCGTTCTTCCAGTATGCACCGGACTGCTGGGTGATCTTGAAGGCCTTCAGAGCCTTGGTGTAGGTCAGGTGGGGGCCGATGCACATATCGACATATTCGCCCTGCTGGAAGAAGCTGAACTCGGTCTCGTCAGCCAGATCGGCCATGTGCTCGATCTTGTAGTTCTCGTGGCGCTCCTCCATCAGCTTGACGGCCTCGGCGCGGGGCAGGATGAAGGGCTTGATGGCCAGATTCTCCTTGGTGATCTTGCGCATCTCCTTCTCGATGCTGGCGAGGTCTTCGTCGGTCAGCTTGGTGTCGCCGAGGTCAACGTCGTAATAGAAGCCGTTCTCGGTGGCGGGGCCGAAGGCAAAGTCAGCCTCGGGGTAGAGGCGCTTGATGGCCTGTGCCATGACATGGGCTGCGGTGTGACGGATAACGTGCAGTTCCTGATCCTGCGGGCACTCGTCCACATGACCGTCCTTATAGATGATCTTCATGATATTGCTCCTTTTTGAGATGAAAAAATGCGTTTGGGTACGACAAAAAAGACGCTTCACCCCGTATATGCTCTACGGGATGAAGCGCCTTTGAAAGACTCAACTGCGTTCCACGGTTCCACCCGAATTGCGCGCTGCTGCACGCCACTCGCTGTGCTGTAACGGGCGCACCCGGCAGAGGTTCACCTCTGCACTCTGCGGTGGTAGAAGTCCGGCACATGGCAGGCTGCTTGCAGCACATCCTTCCGGACGGCAGCCCTCTCTGCGGCATGGAGAAATGGGACCTCGGTTTGTCCGCATCATCGTTTTAGGACATTTGATTTTGACGCACCGGCGGCAGAAATGCCGCACGCTGTGTACATCACAGGATGAAACTACGAGTAATTGTAGCACGGAGCGCAGAAAAAATCAAGGCCTCATCGCTGGAAAATGAAAGAGAACGGTGACGTTTCAAATCACTTGGACTGTATCTCACAGCGACGATAAAAACAAGAAAAATGACCGCCTCTGAGTTCCCCAACTAGTCGCGGTCATTTTTTCTTGACTTAGAGTATGGTAAGGAGCCAGCCGTTTGCGGGCCAGCGCCTTTTTCTATCTGTAGTATAGCCGGAAATCGAGGATTTGTCAAGGAACGGAGCGTCGTGCTGCCGTTCTTTTTTATTTTTTCAGCCGCTCTCCCCAGCTGGCGGTATACTCCGACAGCAGCTTCTCAGTGACGAAGAGCTGGCTGCTGTAGAGCCCGTGGGTGCCCGAGAGCATATAGCAGACGCCGCAGCCCAGCGCGATCAGCTCGAGGCCCGCCCCGCCGAACAGCTCATAGGCCAGCAGGATGGAGGGGATGAGGGTATTGGTCGCGCCGCAGAAGACCGAGATGAGGCCGACCGCCGCCGCAAACCCGGCGGGCAGGCCCAGCAGCGGGCCGAACACGCAGCCGAAGGTCGCACCGATGTAGAAGCTGGGCACGACCTCGCCGCCCTTGAAGCCCGCCGAGAGGGTCAGGGCCGTCAGCAGCATCTTGCAGAGAAAGTCCCACGGCAGGGCCTGCCCCTGCTCGATGGCAGCAGTGATGACGCCCATGCCCGCGCCGTTGTACCGTCCTACTCCCATCAGGTAGGACAGAGCCACCACGGCCGCGCCGCCCACGACGGCCCGCACCCACGGGTTGGGCAGACGGTGGGGCATTTCGTGCTCCATTGTGTGGAGGAGCCAGCAGAACCCCCGGGATACCAGCGCACAGGCTGCGCCCAGCACCGCCGCCAGAAGGGCCGTGTCGATGGAGAGGGCCGGTGCGGTCAGTCCGAAGTGGGTGGGGGCGATGCCGCAGGCCAGCGAGACGCCGTAGGCGATGAGGGCGGCGGCGAAGCCGGGCACAAAGGCTACTGAGAACGCAAGGCCCACGTCCTCCACCATGATGCCGAAGAGGGTCGCCGCCAGCGGCGTGCCGAACAGCGCCGAGAAGAACGCCGCCATGCCGCAGGCCGTGGCCGTGCGGCGGTCATGGTCGGAGAAGCGGAAGAGCTTGGCGATGTTGTAGCCGATGCTGCCGCCCATCTGGAGCGCCGCGCCCTCACGGCCGGCCGAGCCGCCGCAGAGGTGGGTGAGCACGGTGCCCAGAAAGATGGCCGGCACCAGCAGCGGGCTGACGCTCTCACTACTGTGGACGGCCCGGATGACATTGTTGGTGCCCATCCCCTCACAGCCGGTCAGCTTATAAAGGGCCACGATGGCGAGGCCCGCCAGCGGCAGCAGCCAGAGCAGCCAGACGTGTTCGCCCCGCCACTCGGTGACGTGTTCGACCGCAAGATGGAACGCCGTGCCCACTGCGCCGCAGACGAGGCCGGTGGGGGCGGCCAGCAGCAGCCAGCGGGCCAGAATGGCCGTCACGGCCCGAAGGGAATAAAGCTCCTTTTTCAGAAAATCTTTCATATTGACACTCCTGTATTTTGTTCCTACTCCTCCAAAGATAGCACGGAGACCGGACGCTGTCAAGAAACGCCAAAGCCCCGCTCCCTTGTGCGAAGGAGCGGGGCTTTGAGCTGTGTTTGGAATTATCAGAAAAAAGGAAAAAGGAGAACAATATCGTCACGCCTCACGGCGGGACAGCGTATGAAGTTTGGGGCAGGACGCTTACTCCACGTCCTGCAGGGCGGCGAAGTCTTCCTCGCCGGTGCGGATCTTGACCACGCGGGTCACATTGTAGACGAAGATCTTGCCGTCGCCGATGTGACCGGTGTAAAGAGCCTTCTTTGCGGCCTCCACCACGGAGTCCACAGAGATCTTGGAGACGATGACCTCCACCTTGATCTTGGGCAGCAGGGTGCTGTCCACCGGCACGCCGCGGTATTTCTCGGGGGTGCCCTTCTGGATGCCGCAGCCCATGACCTGCGTGACCGTCATGCCGGTGACGCCCAGATCGTTCAGGGCGCTCTTGAGCTGGTCGAACTTGGAAAGCTTGGCGATGATGGACACCTTGTGCATACCGGTGTCATAGATGCCGTCGTGGATGACCGCAGCCTCACGCACCACCGGCACGGCGGCGTCGATCTGCTTGGCGGAAGCCTTGGAGGCATCGTCCTCGCCGAGGTCGGTGTTCTCGTTGGGGACCATGGCGGCGGAGTTTGCATCGGAGATAGCGAAGCCTGCGTAGGCGGAAGCCAGACCGTGCTCGTGGATGTCCAGACCGTCGATCTCCACCTCAGCGGGGACGCGGAGGCCGATGGTCTTGTCGATGATCTTGAAGATGAGGAACATGACGATGAGGACGTAGGCATCCACCACGACGAGGCCCAGCAGCTGGATACCCAGCTGGCTCAGACCGCCGCCGTAGAACAGGCCCTTGCCGACGCCGTTGCCGCCGTCAGAGAAGAGGCCGACGGCGATGGTGCCCCAGACTCCGTTTGCAAAGTGGACGGAGACAGCGCCCACGGGGTCGTCGATCTTTGCGACCTTATCGAAGAACTCGACGCTCAGCACCACAAGGATGCCGGCCACAAAGCCGATGAAGAAAGCGCCAAAGGGAGAAACGGTGTCGCAGCCTGCGGTGATGGCGACCAGACCGGCCAGAGAGCCGTTCAGGGTCATGGAGACATCCGGCTTGCCGTACCGTTTCCAGGTAAAGAGCATGGTCACGCAGGTGGCCACAGCCGCCGCAAGGTTGGTGTTGAAGCAGACCAGACCGGTCAGGGTCATGGTCTCATCGGTGGAGAGGCTCAGGGAAGAGCCGCCGTTGAAGCCGAACCAGCAGAACCAGAGAATGAACACGCCCAGAGCACCGGCGGTCAGGTTGTGGCCGGGAATGGCGTGGGGCTTGCCGTCCTTGTCGTACTTGCCGATGCGGGGTCCCAGCAGGGCAGCGCCCAGCATGGCGATGACACCGCCGACGTTGTGGACGGCTGCGGAACCGGCAAAGTCATGGAACCCCATGCTCTGCAGCCAGCCGCCGCCCCACATCCAGTGGCCGCAGATGGGGTAGACTACCAGCGAGATGGCTGCGGAGTAGACGCAGTAGGCTTTGAAGTTGGTGCGCTCGGCCATCGAACCGGAAACGATGGTGGCGGCCGTTGCGCAGAAGACGGTCTGGAACACGATGTACACCCACAGCGGGATGTCGAGACCCAGATGGGAATAATCGCCCTGAATGAAGGGGTCGAACCCGCCGATGAGAGCGCCGGTGCCGCCGAACATCAGGCCGAAGCCGATGAGCCAGTAGCAGGGCGTGCCGATGCAAAAATCCATCATATTTTTCATGAGGATATTGCCGGTGTTCTTGGCGCGGGTGAAGCCTGCCTCGCAGAGCGCGAAGCCGGCCTGCATGAAGTAGACGAGGAACGCTCCCACGAGCGTCCAACAGGTGTTGACGGAGCTGAACATAGCGCAGATACCTCCCCACATATTTTGCCGCCGGGTGCCAGCCCGGCAGCGCATACACACCCGGCTGCTGCGTCCCTCTATCTGCGCAGCAGCGCGGAAAATCCGGAAAAGGAAGCCCTCTATCTCTCCCTTGGCCGCAGGGGACAAGCTTCCCCCGGAAATACAAAAGGCGCTGAACGGATCTTCATCCGTCAGCGCCTTTGCTTTCGATGGCAAAAGTATAGAGCGGTTTGGGCAAAGTGTCAAGAGCAGAACGCTATTTTTGACATTTTACACAAACCGGAAAAGAAGGGGAAAAGAAAACTTTGGCAGACATCATTTTTCCTCGGTGTGGCCCGCCCGCATTTCGACATGGAGCAGCAGGCTCATCAGCGCCCGCAGCGCGAAGGTCGCGGCCAGCGGCACGACCGACTCGAGGTTCTGCAAAAGAAAGGTCTTGGCGATTTCTGCCGACATGAGGAACTCCAGCGCCGTCGTCAGGCCGGTGCTCATCTCATGGTGGAAGTCGTACCGGTCGTGGAAGAAGGTCGTTCGCACATAGTGATAGGTGGCCCGGGCCAGACTCGTCACGATGATGAACAGGCCGATGGCCTCCGCCAGCCCTGCGATGAGGGGGACGGCGGATTCCAGAAAGCCCTCCAGCAGATGGGCGATGTTCTCGTTCAGGTGATACAGGGCAGTCATCTTCACGTCACCGCTCAGACCAGCAGGCTCTTGACATAGGCGGCCAGCTCCTCGTCCTTGCAGGAGGCAAAGAACAGCTCGCGGAACTTCTCACCGGCGATGGCACCCTTCAGCAGATCCTGATCGATGCTCTTGAGGCACTCGATGAGGGGCTTGAAGGTGGCGGCGCGGACGCCGTCGAGGATCTTCTTGTTCCGCTGCTCCGGCTCGACCCGCTCCTTGGGGTAGCCCTGACCGTGGCCGAAGCCGAACAGCTTCTCAAAGCAGTACTCAAGGTTCAGCTCGCCGCCCCAGCCGAAGCCCTTGGCAAAGGGCATGGCGACCGCGTTGCCGTCGTTGACGTGGGCGAAGGTGTAAGCATCCACAGGGTCCTCCACATGGCCGCAGATGACGCCGGGGAAGCTGTTCAGGGCCAGCATGGCGCCCTCGCCGGTGCCGCAGCCGGTGATGACGTAGTCGGCAGCGCCGCTGTTCAGCAGGATGGCGGCGAGGATGCCGCACTGTACATAGGTCAGCTGGGCGGCGTCATCGGCGGCATACATACCGTAGTTGACCACCTCGTGGCCCATCGGCTCCACGACCTTCTTCAGAGCGGCCTCGATGATGCCGTTCTTTGCGGCCTGACTGTTCTCGTTGATGAGTGCGATCTTCATGGGGAAAATCCTCCTGTTTTTGTAGTATTTCAACTGTCCTCAGTGTAACAGATTTAGGATGAAAAGTCGATATGGAAAATAAAAGCGCCGTGCCCGGCGCCCGGAAGGCAGAGGACACGGCGCGGAATATGCCGGAAGGGGAAAGATTACTGCGGCTGCTTGCCGATGTAAGCCAGAATGCCGCCGTCAACGTACAGGATAAGGCCGTTGACGAAGTCGGAAGCGGCAGAGGCGAGGAAGACGGCGGGGCCGCCCAGATCCTCAGCCTCGCCCCAGCGGCCTGCGGGGGTCTTGGCGACGATGAAGCTGTCGAAGGGGTGACGGCTGCCGTCGGGCTGACGCTCGCGCAGAGGTGCGGTCTGCGGGGTGGCGATGTAGCCGGGTCCGATGCCGTTGCACTGGATGTTGTACTCGCCGTACTCGGAGGCGATGTTCTTGGTCAGCATCTTCAGGCCGCCCTTGGCAGCAGCGTAGGCGGAGACGGTCTCACGGCCCAGCTCGCTCATCATGGAGCAGATGTTGATGATCTTGCCGCCGCCCTGAGCGATCATGTCGGGGATGACAGCCTTGGAGACGATGAAGGGGGCGTTCAGGTCAACATCCACCACCTGACGGAACTCGGCAGCGGTCATCTCGGTCATGGGGATGCGCTTGATGATGCCGGCATTGTTGACCAGAATGTTGATGTGGCCGACTTCCTCGGTGATCTTTGCGACCATTGCGTTGACGGCGTCCTCGTCGCAGACGTTGCAGACGTAGCCGTGGGCCTTGATGCCAGCCTCGGCGTAGGCGGCCAGACCCTTATCGACCAGCTCCTGCTTGAGGTCGTTGAAGACGATGGTAGCGCCGTTTGCGGCCATTGCCTTGGCGATCGCCATGCCGATGCCGTAGGATGCGCCGGTGATGAGCGCGACCTTGCCGGTCAGGTCAAAGGATTTGGGAGTACACTGTGCCATGATAAAGTCCTCCAATCAAAATTTTGCTTTGCAGGGCGCTGCGCTGCCGGGCTATACCAATGGCCCATACCTGCCGTCACGGGAAGCGGCGGCGGGCCGTCCGGCCATGCGCCCTCTTGTATACTAGAGTAGCATTCTTTATTCCGACTGTCAAGGCATTTTCTTGGTACAATTACTGCAAATTTTTACGCATTTTGCTGCGTTTTCGTGAAATCGTCATAAAAAGGCGGGCTGCAAAGGCTGAGATTGCTGCTTGTTGCACACAATGATCCCTCAGCCCAGTTTTTTCTTCTGCTGACGGGCGACGATGGGCATGAGAAGGGGCATCGGCACGAGCCGCTGGGCCGCTGTCGCAGCCTGCATGAGGGCCGAGGGCACGATGATGGTCTTGCGGCGGAGCATCCCCCGCATGGCCTCCTCGACACAGAACTCCGGACGGATGCCCCGCAGCGCAAAGACCACGTCGGCCCGGTCGTTGAACTCTGTGTCCACCGGGCCGGGGCAGAGAGCGCAGACGTAGACGGGGCTGTGCTGCTCCCGCAGCTCTTCCGCCACGCCCCGGGTCAGGCTGACGACGTAGGCCTTGGTGGCATAGTAGCCCGCCATATACGGCCCGCCCGGCAGCAGCCCGGCGGAGGATGCCACATTCAGCACGGTGCCGAAGCCCTGCGCCTCCATCTTCTTCACGGCGAACTTGAACAGCTGGTGCATGGCCAGCACGTTGACCTTCGCCATGGAAAGCTCTTTTTCGCCGCTGGTCTCAAGAAAGCTGCCGCAGACGCCGAAGCCTGCGTTGTTGATGAAAATATCCAGCCGCTCGTCGGCCAGCGCTTCGCAGAGGCGGGCGCACTCGCTCTCCTGCTCGAGGTCGGCGGGCAGGATGCGGCAGAAGGTGTTGTATTTGACGGTCAGCTCTGCGGCCAGCGCCTCGAGCCGGTCGGTGCGGCGGGCGGTGAGGATGAGCCGGAAGCCGAGGCGTGCATACCGGCGGGCGAACTCCCGGCCGATGCCGGAGGATGCGCCGGTGATCCATACAGTTTTAGACATGGTTCCTCCTTATTCTACAAAGCCGGAGGCCCGGTCGATGGCGTCCAGCTCTTCGTCGGTGAAGCGGGTGTTGTTGAGGGCGGCGGTGTCGCCGAAGTGGTAGGGCAGGGTGGAACAGCGTGCAGAGGATGCAGTGTACATGGCGGGGACTTCCTTTCTTTTGTTTTACCCATTGTAGCACGGAGACGCACCGGAATCCATAGAAAAGCACAGCTCTGTCTTGTTGCCCGGCGGGATTTGGAGTATAATAGGGCCGTATTTTGCAAGACACCCTTCGGAGGAGGAGAGAACATATGAACAAACCGGTTCTGGTGGTCATGGCGGCCGGCATGGGCAGCCGCTACGGCGGGATGAAGCAGATCGACCCGGTGGGGCCCTGCGGTCAGGTCATCGTGGACTATTCCCTGTACGACGCCCGCCGCGCAGGCTTTGAGACGGTCATCTTTGTCATCAAGCACGAGATCGAGGACGCCTTCAAGGCCGCCATCGGCGAGCGGGTCTCCAAGGCGATGGACGTGAAGTATGCGTTCCAGCAGCTGGACGAGCTGCCCGAGGGCTACACCATCCCCGAGGGCCGCGTCAAGCCATGGGGCACCTGCCACGCCGTGCTGGCGGCAAAGCCCTATCTCCACGGCCCCTTCGCCGTCATCAATGCGGACGATTACTACGGCCCCGAGGCCTTCAAGGTCATCTACGACTATCTTTCCACCCACACCGACGGCGAGGTCTACGACTACTGCATGGTGAGCTACCTGCTCCGGAACACCGTCTCGGAGAACGGCAGCGTGGCCCGGGGCATCTGCGCCCTCAACGAGGACAGCACCCTCCGCAGCGTCACCGAGCACACCCGCATCGAGACTTACGCCGACGGCATCCACTACACCGAGGACGGCGGCGAGAGCTGGGCCGACCTGCCCGGCGACACCCCCGTGAGCATGAACCTCTGGGGCTTCGGTGAGAGCTTCGTGCAGGAGGCTGACCGGCGCTTCGCCCGCTGGCTGGACGAGAATCTGGAAAAGAACCCGCTCAAGTGCGAGTATTTCCTGCCGCTGGTGGTCAGCGAGCTTATCGGCGAAAAGAAAGCCGCCGTCAAGGTGCTGCGCAGCACCGACCAGTGGTACGGCGTCACCTACCGTGAGGATAAGCCTGTAGTGGTAGAGGCCATCGCCCGAAAGACAGCGGACGGGCTCTACCCGGAAAACCTCTGGGCCTAAATAGAAAAAACGGCTGGGACAGCGTGCTTCCCAGCCGTTTTTTGTTGTTTATTGGATGCCGAAGGTGTTGTTGTGGTCGAAATAATCCGGGTATTCCTTCTCGAGCTGCTCGAGGAGGCTGTTGAGGGAGCGGTTGTTCTGGCCATGCTTCAGCTTGGGGTAGGCGCGGAGCATACGGCCCTTGCCCAGCAGATGGGTGCTGCGGCGGGTGCGGGCCTGCATGACCTGCGCCCGTGCGGCCAGCTCGTCCTTGAGCTGCTCCAGCTGCAGCAGCGAGGTGGTCTGCTCGGCTTTGCCCTGTGCGGCCAGTTTGACGGCCTTAGCGGCCTCGGCAGCGTTGAGGCGGGCGGTCTGGGAGGCGCGGCGGGCGGCCTCCATCGCCTCGTCGGCGCGGGCACGCATGGTGGAAGCGGCCTCACGGGGCGACAGCTTGTTGTAGTTGTCCCGGGCCTCGGCGGCGGCCAGCTTGAGCTGCAGCCGGCTCTCGTCCATCTTCTGGTCCATGTCCATCGCGGTGGTGCCGAGGATCTCGGTCATGGCGTCGCTGACAGCGTGCATACTGTCGGCCACCTTTTCGAGGGCGTCCAGCTCCCGGGCCAGATCGGAGGCAGAAATGCCGGTGGCGACCACGTCAGCGGCATACACGGCGTAGAGCAGGCACATGAGGATGAAGCCCACCAGCGGCGGCACGATGTCCACCAGCGCGGCGACGGCGGGGTGGACGGCCTTGACCATCAGGAGGGCACCTACGCCCCACAGCAGCGAAAACTCGAGGCAGATATAGCCCCCGATGTTGAAGGGCCTGTCGCTGTAATCCCACCACCGGGTGCGGTAGAGCTTATACAGCACCCAGCCGCCCACCAGCTCCAGCGCACTGGGCAGGAGGACGCCGCCGAGATACAGCAAAAGCAGGTTGCCCTCCAGCGGCGTGAGGAAGAAGAGCACTAAAATCATGCCGAAGCCGTAGATGGGGCAGACCGGGCCGTTGAGAAAGCCGCGGTTGACCAGCTGGCCGGTGGTGGCGGCGGCATACACCACCTCGAGGCACCAGCCCAGACAGGAGTAGATGAGGAAAAATGCGAGGATGTGGTAGAGCGAAAAGCCACAGATGGCCGTGTTGAGGAAAAACGACAAGGGAACACCTCCATTCAATTCTGCCTGCGGACGATCTTGTACTCGTCGCCCGGCTCGAAATAAGGACAGGCCGACGTGGTGCGGGAGAGATAGCGAGCCATCTCATCCTCGTCCAGTGCGCCGCCCACGGCGCAGTAATAGCTGCCGTACTCGTCCTGCTGGTTGTTCAGGCAGGCTTCACAGGGGTCAGACATTGGCGTCTCCCTCGGCGGCCTTGGCTTCGGCCTCTGCCTGTGCGGCCAGCTTCTTGAGCACCTTCGGCTCGACCCACGTCACAGAGTCGTCGCCTGCCTTCTTGCGGGCGATGAGGGCCTTGATTTTAATGCCCATCTCGGTGAACATTCCCTCGTGCTCAGTACGGATGTTCCACTCCGGCTCATTCTCGTGGAGGTCGTAGGTCTGCCAGATGATGTCGTAGCCGGAGGCGGGGAAATAGCTCAGGCTGTCCCGGAACAGGTCGTCGTCGTCGGTCTTGAAGTAGATGTCGCCGCCGTCCTTGAGGAAATCGCGGTACTGGATGAGCTGGCGGGGGTAGGTGAGGCGGTGCTTGTTGGAGGAGGCGTTCTTGCTCCAGGGGTTGCAGAAGTTGATGTAGATGCGGCTGACGGTGTCCTCCGGGGTGATGACGCCCTTGATGCGTTCGATGTCGGTGCTCATGATCTTCACGTTGTCGATGGGGCGGTCTGCGGCGGCGTAGGCCGCTTCGATCTTCCGCTTGGCGAGGATGAGCACCTTGTCGGTGATGTCGATGCCCAGATAGTTGTTCTCCGGGTGGGCGGAGGCCAGCTGGGAGAGGAAGCCGCCCTTGCCGCAGCCCAGCTCCAGCACGAAGGGCTGCTCCGGGCGGGCATACTGGCTGTGCCATTTGCCGCCCCAGACAAAGGGGTCGTGGACGTGAAAATCGGCGGCCATCAGTTCGTCGTGGGCATAGGGCTTGAAACGCATTCTCATAAGATCGTATTCTCCTTGTGACGTAAAAAGTTTGTGCTTACAGAGCTTTCCTCAAAAATTCCTCCACCTGCTCGGGTGTGGCGGTGCAGCTGCCCTGACAGATGCCGGGCTTGCCGCCGCCGCGGCCATTGAGGGCGGCGTTGAGGGCTTTGGTGAGGGGGCGGACATCGCCGCCGGAGCGTGCGATGCAGTAGCCGGTGCCCTTCTCGTTGGGGGTCAGAGCGGCGCACAGGCCGGTGGTGGCCTCGCTCAGCCGCGCAGCCAGACGGTGCAGGCCGTCCGGGTCGAGGCCGGGAACGATCCGGATGGCGGTCTCGTCGGGGCCGAGCTGTGCGGCCATGGCGTCGAACAGCTGCTGACAGAGGCCAAAATGGGCAAATTTCAGGGCCGTGTACTCGTCGTACACCCGGTGGACGGCCACGGCGGTCTGGTCGGCTTTGGCCGAGAGGAGGGCGCCGATGTCGGCCTGACGGCTCCGCATGGCCTGCGCCTCCCGCAAGGCCCGCCCGCCGCAGACCACGCTGAGCCGGACGCCGCCCTTGTAGTTCTCGGAGGCCAGGATCTTGATCTGGCCCACCTGACCGGTGGTGGCGGTGTGGGTGCCGCAGCAGGCGCAGACGTCCGCGCCCGGGATGGTCACGATGCGCACCTGCCCGGCGATCTCCTTCTTGCTGCGGTAGGTCAGAGCCGCCAGCTCTTCGGGGGTGGGGTAGGTGATGACCACCGGTACGTCCTCCCAGATGACCCGGTTGGCGGCAGTCTCGGCCTCCCGCAGGCCCTCGGCAGAGATGGGCACGCTGGTGTCCATCCGCACGGCGTCAGAGCCGATGTGGAAGCCGACGTTTTCGGCCCCGAACATCTGGTGCAGGATGCCGGAGAGGATGTGCTCGCCGGTGTGCTGCTGCATCTTGTCGAAGCGCCACGCCCAGTCGATGGCTCCGGTGACGGCGGTGCCGGGCTGTGCCGCCTCGGGCAGGGCATCCACTGTGTGCCAGATGACGCCGCCCGTCTCGTGGACATCGGTGACGTGCAGCACCGTGCCGTCGGCGAGGGTCAGAGTGCCCCGGTCGGCAGGCTGTCCGCCGCCCTCGGGGTAGAACACCGTGCCGTCCAGAGCGATGCGCCCGCCGCCGGTCTTTGCGTCCGCCTCTGCCGCAAGGATGACCCCGGCGGCACTTTTGCGGAATGCGTCTTTCTCGAAATATTTTTCCGTGCGCTGCATGGCACGATACCTCCTGAATCTAAGAACTACTAAGGGCAAGGATGTTTCCCGATAAAATCAAGTATACCACGTTTTTTGCCTGTGGAAAATAGTCTTGGCTTATGTTATGATAGAAAACAGCGAAACCGGAAATTTGAAAAACGAGGAAGGTATCATCATGCGTGAAAGTGGAATCCTGATGCCGGTGTCCAGCCTGCCCGGCCCTTATGGTATTGGCTGCTTTGGCGCCGAGGCGCTCAAGTTCGTGGACTTTCTGGCCGCTGCGGGCCAGCACATCTGGCAGCTGCTGCCCCTCAGCCCTACCGGCTACGGCGACAGCCCCTACCAGAGCTGCTCTGCCTTTGCGGGCAATCCCTATTTTATCGACCTCGACGCGCTCAAGGCCGACGGCCTGCTGACCGCTGCCCAGCTCAAGGCAGAGCCGTGGGGCACCGACCCGCTCTCGGTGGATTACGGCACCCTCTACACCAGCCGCTACAAGGTCCTGCGGGCGGCCTATGCCGCATGGCGGGAGAAGTACGCCGGACGCTTCGGCTGTGCCCACTATTACCCCGACGACTACTATGCGTTCACCCTCACGAATGAGAGCTGGCTGAACGATTACGCGATGTACATGGCCCTCAAGACCGCCAACGGGATGAAGAGCTGGGCCGAGTGGCCCCGGGAGTACCGTCTGCGGGACGCCGGAGCGCTGGCAGAGTTCGCCGCCGGGCAGGAAGAGGAGATCGGTTTCTGGAAATTCTTGCAGTATGAGTTTGCAGTCCAGTGGAAGAAGGTCAAGGACTACGCAAACGAGAAGGGCATAAAGATCCTCGGCGACATCCCCATCTATGTCTCCGCCGACTCGGTGGACGCATGGGTGGGCGGCGAGCTGTTCGAGCTGGACGCGCAGGGCGGCTTTGCCCGCGTGGCCGGGTGCCCGCCGGATTACTTCTCCGCCGACGGCCAGCTCTGGGGCAACCCGCTGTATAACTGGCCATATCATAAACAGACCGGATATGCATGGTGGGTGCGCCGCGTTCGCCATGCCCTCGGGATCTACGACCTGCTCCGCATCGACCACTTCCGAGGCTTTGACACCTACTGGGCCATCCCGGCAGGCAGCTCCACCGCCCGCACCGGCAAGTGGGAGAACGGCCCCGGTATGGACCTGTTCCGTGCGCTGGAAGCGGCCCTCGGCAAGCTGCCCATCATCGCCGAAGATCTGGGCGACCTCGTGCCCAGTGTCCGCAAGCTGCTGGCCGACAGCACTTTCCCGGGCATGAAGGTCCTTCAGTTCGCCTTCGGCGGCGGCGACAACGAGTATCTGCCCCACAACCACGTCAAGAACAGCGTGGTCTACCCGGGTACTCACGACAACACCACCCTCACCGACTGGTGGGTGAACGCCGCCCCCGCCAAGGAGAAAGCCAACGCTGCCGCCTACCTCCACCTGACCCCCTGCAAGCCCACCGCCAAGGAGGTGGCAGCCGTCAGGACGGATACCGCCCGCATCGCCCTTCTCCGCGCCGCCCTCGGCTCGGTGGCCGACCGGGCCATCATCCCCATGGCAGATTGGCTGGGGCTGGGCGCGGAGGCCCATTTGAACACCCCCGGCAAGCTGGGCGGCAACTGGGCATGGCGTGCCGCAGAGGGCTTCGATACGGCCCTGCTGGCCGGCCGCATTGAGGCCGAGTGTGCGGTCTACTGCCGCGCCAAGGAGCCGGTCGAAAAAGAAGAGAAGACCTCAAATTGACGGAATTGTAAAAAATCTTTTTGAAAATTGTGCGTTTTGCTGGTAAGCGTCCCGCCATCGTGCTATAATCGAAAGAGACACAGTCGGGTATAAGAACTGTGCAAAGGCAGAGCGCCGGGAAGGAGAACCCGGCACGGAAGATGGGGAGAAACGCATGAAAAATGAATGGACGGAACAGGACCTGCGGCAATTCGTCGAAAGTTCGCAGCCTGTGTTTCAGGATGTGAGCCTGACGCAGGTGGACGAGGACGCCGCACGCTGCTGGCAGGACGATGGTCTGATGGTGGACTACGAGCTGCGCGGCGGTCAGGTGGACTGTGTGCTGCGCCGCTGCGTTGTGGCAGACGGCAAGGTATGGCAGCTGCAGATGACTGCGCCGCTGGCAGGCAGCGACCTGCCCGAAGACCGGATGACCCCGCGGGAGCGGGAACTGTGCCGCGACGATATGAACCACGATTTCTTGTCGGGGGTGTTCAACCGCCGCTACTATGAGACGGAGTTCTGCACCAAGCTCGACGAATGGACCGACCGCCACCGCTGCGCGGCGCTGGCGCTGGTGTCCATCGACGACGCAGCAGCGCTTTCCGCCCGGGAAAACGACGCGGTCATGGGCCAGCTGGTCTGCTTCGTGGCGAACCAGTGGAAAAAGCACTTCGACCAGCCTGCCGAGCGGGTGGTCTGCCGCCTGAGCGACACCCTGTTTGCCATCGGCTGCGCCGACCGCACCCGCCGCGAGCTGGAAGAGGAGCTGAAAGCCATCTACGCCGGGATGCCCAAGGAGTGTGTGGCCTCGGTGGGACTGATGCGCCGGGTGCCCTTCACCCAGTCCATTGGCGTGGCCGGTACCCGCGAGGTGCGCTGCAAGAACTGGGACGCCCTCTATGACCTGTGCCAAAAGCGGCTGGCCGCTGCGCAGGCCGCAGGCGGCGACCGGGTCTACGACGGCGAATAAGATGCATAAGATCCCCCTTTTGAGAGAGAATAGACTCAAAAGGGGGATTTTTGTATGGAAAACCAGAAAAACGACAACCTCAATATGCTGGAAGCCATCGTGCAGAACACCGAGATGGGAAAGAACACGCTCGACCAGCTGGTGCCGATGGCAGACAATGAGCAGTTCAAGGCGGAGCTTCTGCGCCAGCGCAACATCTACCGCCAGCTCAATCAGGAGGCCCACGCGGCCATCGACGCCTGCGGCGGCTCGGCACAGGGCCAGAGCGCCATGGCGAAGCTCAACACCAAGGTGAGCATCGGCATGAAGACCATTACCGACAAATCCACCCGCAACCTCGCAGAGATGCTCACGCAGGGCAGCAGTATGGGGGTCATGGACTGCATCAAATCCCAGAAGGACTATCCCGACGCCGCGCCCGGGTCGAAGCGGCTGATGCAGAAGCTGCAGGATTTTGAGGAGGACAACCGGCTGAAGCTGGAACAGTATCTTTGAGGTTTTGCTGAAACTTCTGATGCAGCGATAGAAAAAGCTCCTGCCGGACAATGCGGCAGGAGCTTTTTGCAGGTGCAGTTAGAGGGACTCGACCATTGCGGCGACGATTTTGGTCGCGGTAGCGACATACTCGCCGATGCTGAATTTCTTGACGACCAGCACTTCGTGGCCGTCCTCGTCAGCGTTGTCGCTCATGGCGCGGAGGATGACGCAGGGGACGCCGTTCTTGGCGGCGATCTGACTCACGGCTGCGCCCTCCATCTCCACGCAGTCGGGGGCGCATTTGGCCTCAATGGCGGCCTTGGTGGCGCTGTCGCCCACGAACAGGTCGCCGGTGGCGATCTTGCCCACCAGAGCCTTGACGCCTGCATCGGCGCAGGCTTTCTCGGCGGCAGCGATGAGAATGGCGTCGCCGGTGTACTCCTTCAGGAAGGGCGGGTTCTGGCAGATCATATCCAGCTGGGCGTCGTGATAGAGCACCGTCTTGCCGATGACCACATCGCCGATGCCGATCTTGCTGGTCATGTTGCCTGCAATGCCGGAGAAGATGATCTTCTCGGCCCCGAACTTGGTGATGAGCACCTGCGTGGTGGCGGCGGCGTTGGCCTTGCCCATGCCTGCGCAGCAGACCACCACCTGCTTGCCGGCCAGCGTGCCCTTATGATATTCCACGCCGCCGTAGGGTTCTACAGTGACATTTTCCAGCTTGGCACAGAGCTGGTCTACTTCGTCGGGCATGGCGCCCATAATACCTAAAATCATATCAGACCTCGTTGTTTTGAATCGTGGTTGACACCTGCTGCAAGGCGGCAGATCGAAGAAATAAAAGGGGAAGCGGCTTCACGCGCCTGTGGCGCGGGAGTAGAGCGCGGTTACGCGGGGCTAAGTTCTCTTTTGCGTGCCAAAAGAGAACCAGAAATGGTTCTCGCGCTGGTGGCGCG
>OKTM01000198.1_pt1 | contig 37618 bp, 32 predicted proteins | sample 1606401 | NCBI WGS metagenome assembly OKTM01 (sample SAMEA3879583, study PRJEB24766) | human gut metagenome | biome: human-associated habitat; feature: feces | place: USA | collected 1985/1987 | reverse complement strand
GAAGTATTTTCTGCTTAATGCGAATAGTTTGGAGTTTTAGAAATATTGCTGGGATATCGCCAACGAAAAGTAATTATAGATAGTTTACTTGACTTTGCAAGCTATGCATTTTATTACATCAATATAGAAGTAACTTATGAGTTACTAATTTTAGAAATTATTGCGGACAATCCTTCGGTAGATTTTGGAATGCCGGGAGAACTGTTTGAAGTAAAACAGGCAACGTTAAGTGAGCATATCAATAATATTATATCGTCAGGCGAGTTGGATGAGACTTCTATCGATTTTTCCGATAAAAGTTCCGGAGGACGAAAACCTAAGATATATAATCTTGATATGATATTATCTGTGGGATATCGTGTTAATTCAAAACGAGGCATGGAGAATATTATGCGCATCTTCATATGAGTGTCGGAAATGAGAAAGGTGAAGCGTTTGGAGGGCATCTGAACAGAGCTGTCGTGAGTGCAACCTGTGAGATGGTAATTACGGTCATTGATGGAAAAGTTGACAGAGTTTATGATGAAGAAACAGGGCTTAATGTATTCAAGTTTGCCAACGTTCCCTTTGAGAAAGAAGTGCTGAAAAAAGCCGGGAAAAAGGATATAATAGCTACCAAAAATATCGGGAAAAACTTTGTGAAAATAGAGGGTTGCGTTTTGGCAGAGTCCTATGTAAAATAATCGGACAAGGATGAAAAGAAAAAGGAGATTCTTATGGGAACAAATGAAAAAAATATGACCACTGGATCACCTGGAAAACTGATCATTACTTTTGCCATACCACTGATGCTTGGAAATATCTTTCAGCAGTTTTATACGATGGCAGATACCATGATCGTCGGACAGGTGGTAGGGGTTGAAGCACTGGCGGCAGTAGGCGCCGGAGATTGGCTTGTATGGCTGGTGTTCGGTATCATGACAGGTATCACACAGGGTTTTTCTATTCTGGTAGCTCAGTTTTATGGAGCAAGGGAAAAAGAAAATCTGAAATGCGCGGTGGCGAAAAGCTATATCATGACAGCACTGCTTTCTGTGATTGTACTTGCGGTAAGTGAAGGGGCAGTTTATCATGTTCTTTTGTTTTTACAGACACCGGATAATGTCATTGACCTGACAATGCTATATCTTCGGCTGATCTTTGCCGGAATTCCGATCATAGCGGCTTATAATATATTTGCAGCGATTCTTCGAGCACTGGGTAACAGCAGATCTCCACTGATAGCAATGACCGTAGCAGCGTTGATCAATGTGGGACTGGACCTGTTATTTGTGGCAGTTTTTGGCTGGGGTGTAGCCGGAGCAGCAGTGGCGACAGTCATCGCACAGGGATTTTCAGCCCTGTACTGTCTGATGGTGTTACGGAAAATTCCGGATATCCGACTGGAAAAACAGGACTTCTACAGACAGCCGGCAATGAGTCTGCGGCTTTTGAAAGTGGCGACTCCTCTTGCAATCCAGAATGTGATCATCTCTGTAGGGGGGCTTACAGTACAGTATGTAGTCAATGGATTTGGATTCCTGTTTGTGGCTGGATTTACAGCATCAAACAAATTATATGGAGTTTTAGAGATGGCTGCCGTTTCATACGGATATGCAATTACAACCTATGTAGGCCAGAATCTTGGTGCAAAGAAATATCAGAGAATCCGGAAAGGTGTGCATAGCGGAACTTATATGGCATTGCTTACTGCTGTTGTGATCTCAGGTGTGATGGTGTTATTCGGACGCAATATATTGTCACTGTTTGTATCCGGCGAACCGGAACAGATCCGACAGGTGTTAGACATTGCATATAAATATTTGTTTATTATGGCAATTTTTCTATGGGTACTGTATCTGCTGTATGTATATCGTTCGGCGATTCAGGGTCTGGGTAATACCCTGATTCCCCTCGCCAGTGGCATTGCAGAATTTGTGATGCGTGTCAGTGTTGCATTATTGTTACCAAAACTGATCGGTGAAGACGGAATTTTTTATGCGGAAATTTGTGCCTGGACCAGCGCAGCTGTTTTATTGTTTATAAGTTATATGATTATTATACGAAAATACAAAGAATAAGGTTTCCTCTTCTAATTTATCCATTTCATGGTATGATAACAGAAATTCAGCGTTTTCAAAATGACTATACCATACACTTCAGGGGCTTCTTTGACGGCGCTTTATCATTGTATCTCGCGCGGTCACACACAAACCTTCCGCTCACATCTGCGCGCTTCATTTCCGGCAGTTCTTCTGCTCTCCGTGCGCCTGATGGCAGGTCACATCAAAGAAACTTTCATCTTATTATTTACAATGGCCGGCGCCAGCCTCATCGTCTTCCTGGTTCCCGGACTTTTCGTCCTTTTTCCTGGAATCCTCTGCGGCATCGCCAGCCATCTGATTGAGCCTGGTTTAAAAAAGGCTCTTGCTATTGATTAATCCAGTTCTTTATAGTCAAAACTGCGGAATTCTGCTGTCTGATCGTATCCGGAGTAGTCCACGCATGCCATGCCGACAAATGCTCCGGTGAAGAATCCACCGTATGACTGGAGTACGTAATCATCGGACAATACAGCGGCATCCAGTGTGCCCGGAATCTCTGTATAGTTCTTTCCGTCAAAGGAATACTCGTAGCTGTAAGACTGCTTTCTTACTTTTGTGCGAAGCCATACAAATTCAACATCATCCGGTACCGGAATCGCATCGTCGCGAAGGAACGAACGATATCCGCCACGATTGCACTCTGCCACTTCGATCACGCGGCCATTTTTCTCATTCCACGTAACGAAAGCGAATGACCAGTGCTTATCATTGTAAAAATTTGTCAATCCAGCCATCTGCTGATAGTTGAACGGATCAAATTTCACTTTCACTTCGGCATCAAAGTTAAATGCCTGCCAGCGTTTTGCCACCAACGAAAGCTCATGCTTATTGCAGAGGGATCCTTTTCCGACCAATGTCAGCCTGCCATCCCCTGTCGTACCCATTTCCTCGGTAAATGGTACGCGGAGGGTATTCCACTCATCATGAAGTTTTGGTGTGTCAAATTCATCATGCATCGAATGATCTACCGGTGCTTCTGTCAAGATTGCATCTTTCGGCGCATCCACAAGCACTTTTCCGCCATGTCCGCCCTCGATACGAGGCCAGCCTTCTTCATCCCAGTATACTTTCTGAATTGCCGTCTCACGGCCAAGCGGACACCAGCCGCGTGGGTCGATCGAACTTTCATTTTCGTGGTGCCACGGTCTTCCACACAAACTTGCATAATACCACTCACCGCCGGGAGTCTCTACGAGAGCACCATGTCCCTGCTTCTGGATCTCAAGTTCCGGCGTATCAAAGTTTGTAATAAACGGATCGCCAGGCTCTGTCTCAAAACTCAACGCATCTAACGTCTTTGAACGAGCTACTACTTCCTGATGTGTCCAAACGGTTCCACCCTGTGCAGCAAACAGATAATAATATCCGTTGATCTTATACAAATGTGGTCCCTCAACCAGTTTAACGTCCGTTCCGGCGTAGATCGTACGTGCTGTCTCCGGTTTTAATTTCATTGTATCTGTGTCAAATTCTGTCACTGTAATACCGTCAAAAGCATGGTGGTATTCGCGATGATCCCATGTCTGCTGAACAAGGTATTTGCGTCCGTCATCATCATGGAACAATGATGCGTCAAATCCCACACCATTGACACGGATCGGATCCGACCATGGTCCGCGGATATCTTCTGCCGTCGTCAGATAATTGATCATATCTTTGAACGGTCCTTCGGTTACTTTTACATCCGTATAAATCAGCCAGAATTTTCCATCTGCATAGGAAAGATCCGGCGCCCAGATACCTCCCGATGACGGATTTCCTTTCATATCAAGCAATGTCGTCGTGGACAATGCGGATGGAAGAAGATTCCAATGTACTAAATCTTTTGACTCGTGCAGACGAACTCCCGGAAACCACTCAAACGTAGAGTTCGCAATGTAATATGTATCATCCACACGGATAATGGATGGATCTGCATTAAATCCCGGCAAAACCGGATTTTTAATCTGCAACATAACTGTATGCCTCCTTACTGTTAATATATCTCTATCATACAGGAAAATGGAGGATTTGCAATGGGAAAAAGAAGAAAAAGAAGAATTTATACATGTTCTGATAAAATTTTATGCGGTCTTGGAAGAATGTATGCCGGTGGAGGAGCAAAAGTCACTTTGGAGAAGGCTTGTGGAATGGGCCTTCCCGAACACTATTTCCGGATATTCCGATTAATCTTCTCAAACTCCTTTCCTCCCAGGGTATTGTGGGTGAGAAGTCTTTTGTTGCTTCCCGCTGATGCATTTTTCCGGTATTGTCCAGGGGTACAGCCGTTATGCTGACGGAACTGTCTGCAGAAATGCTCTACATTATTATAACCACATTGCTCGGAAATGTCGCGGATGGAGTATTCGCTGTACTCTAATAAATCCTGTGCACGGCGCAGACGTCCTTCGATGACATTGTCCATGCAGGAGGAGCCAAATTTGCGGTGATAGAGAGTCTGAAGATGACTGGGACTTAAGTGAAGCTTCGCAGCCATCATGTTTATATTCCATGGAAGCTGAGGATTATTGTAGATCATCTTATGCAATGCAACCAGCTCATGATCGTGAATACCCGGGGACTCATTCTGGATTCCTTCTCTTAATTTGGAGAACAGAACCCGCAGCAGGTGAGTAATGTTTGATTCGCTTTCAGAGGAGAAAAAGGCGGACTCCCAGGTTAGTAATTTAAAAAGCTGATGACAGTATTCCGGATCTGTTACGGGAAATGGGGTGTTTGTTAACGGAAACAGCTTCACGAAGGAGTGATCGGAACGAAAACGAATCCAGTCATTCCGGTATTCTTCACCGGCAGCACGGTAATAAATCCTGCTTCCTGGTGTATACAGAATAGCAGAATTGGCGGCTGTCCGCATTAGTCTTCCGTCTATGAGCAGCTCCGAGGGAGAGTCGAAAAGAAGCAGAAGATAGCCTGTAAAGCCATTCGGAACATCATATATAAAATCTGAGGGGTGAACGGCACTGTAGCCGACAAATTCAATTTCAGTCATCTGGAATCTCCGTTCTGATACATCAGAGGATATATCAATTTTCTTATAGTATAAATCATTGGAAATTTTAAATCAATGCGATAGTATCATATTAATATGGCAATCGTCATCAGAAAGCTGCGGATCGTGCAGCGGTCAGACATCTGATGCGTGACTGCATAGGAACATGATTTAGAAGAAGGAGATACATGCATGGTAAATTTTGGTGGGGCAACAGAGAATGACAGAAAAAAGATCGTGATTACAAAGGATTCAAAGGCCTTTTTTCACAATAATGTAGATTATTGTGTGGGAACCGGAAGAATGGGGCTTGCATTGACAGAAGAATATCAGGAGGAGCTGCGCCTGGTTCAAAAGGAAATCGGATTTAAGCATATCCGGGGACATGGATTATTCTGTGATGATATGGCGATCTTTCAGACCTATGAGGAGGATGGTAAGGTAAGGGTCGAGTACAACTATACTTATCTGGATAGAGTAATGGATGCCTATAAGAAGGTGGGGCTGAGACCTTTTCTTGAACTGGGTTTTATGCCTAAAAAGTTGGCAAGTGGAAGCCAGACTATCTTTTACTGGCAGGGAAATACCACTCCTCCAAAAGATTATGATATGTGGTGTAATATGGTGCATTCATTGCTGCGGCATCTGATGGGACGCTATGGAGAAGAGGAAGTTATTCAATGGCCCATTGAAGTATGGAACGAGCCCAATCTTTGCGGCTTCTGGGAAAATGCGGATATGCAGGAATATTTTAAGCTGTTCCATAGAACCTTTGATGCCATAAAGGAAGTGAATCCGGGATTCCGTGTAGGAGGCCCTGCTGTTTGTGGAGGAACGGATGAGAAATGGATTCAGGCATTTATGGAATATTGCCATGAGAATCACATACCTGTGGATTTCGTAACCAGACATCATTACACCATTGATCCGCCGGAATGTATTGGACATTATGCATATTCTGAACTGATGAAGGCAGAGGACGGCTTTGCCAATTTAAAAACAACCAGAGATATTATTGACAGTTTCCCGGAATATAAGGGTCTGCAGATTCATATCACGGAGTTCAACAGCTCCTATACTCCTCAGGGCGTCATTCATGATACAAACCTGAATGCGGCCCTTATAGCACAGCAGCTTTCCAGATTGGGAGATGTGAATGAATCCTATTCCTACTGGACATTTGGTGATGTGTTTGAAGAGCAGGGAGTTCCTTTTACACCATTCCACGGCGGCTTTGGACTGGTTGCCAATGGCTGTATTACCAAGCCGACCTTCTGGACATTTGCTTTTTACAAAAAGCTTGAGGAAAGTGAAGCCAATTGTGTATATAAGGATGACAATATTGTCGTTTTGAAACGTGCAAATGGTGATTATCTAGGTGTAGCCTGGAATATTGCCCGTAAAAGTACAGAACAGGGTAAAGAAAAAATGCTGTTGGAGTTTACATTTCCGGCTGAACAGGAGGAGTACTGCTTCCTGACTAAGACGGTAGATGAGGAAACATGTAATCCCTTGAAGGTATGGCATGATATGGGAGAACCTGCCAATCTGAGTGAGGAACAGACGAAGCTGATTCGGGAATCATCCAGACCTTTTGTAAAAACAGAGCGTAAAAAGCAGGAGGATGGAAATATCTGCGTAGAGCTTCCTGTAAACGAAAACGGTGTGGTTTATTTCGAACTGAATGCCGGAAAGGTGAATCCGGATCGAGGATATGACTATGATCGTGTGGTCAGCTCGAAGGCTTAAACTAGCACCCGGTAATTTGCTTTATGAAACAATGTACATGGATTAGGCTTGCAAAGGAGGATATCAAAGTGAAAAAACAAGCGTTTAACCCATATTTACCGTCCTGGGAGTATATTCCGGACGGAGAACCTTATGTTTTTGGCGATCGCGTATATGTTTACGGATCCCATGATTACTTTAACGGATATGTTTTCTGCATGGGAGACTATGTGTGCTGGTCAGCTCCGGTCGATGACCTGGGCAACTGGAGATATGAGGGTGTGATTTATCCGAAGACAGCCGATCCGCTGAACCCGGAGGGCAAAATGTGTCTGTATGCCCCGGATGTTACGGTGGGACCGGACGGAAGGTACTATCTTTATTACGTGTTGGACAAGGTTTCGGTAGTTTCAGTTGCTGTATGTGATACTCCGGCAGGAAAGTATGAATTTTATGGCTATGTTCATTATGAAGATGGCACACGTCTGGGCGAAAAGGAAGGTGATGAGCCCCAGTTTGACCCGGGGGTTCTGACGGAAGGAGATGTGACATATCTTTATACCGGATTTTGCGGAAAAGGTGATAAATCCCGTACCGGAGCTATGGCTACGATGTTGGGAGCAGATATGCTGACGATCAGGGAAGCTCCGGTGTTTGTGGCCCCCGGCTGTGAATATGGTGCCGGTACCGGATTTGAGGGACATGAGTTTTTTGAGGCACCTTCCATCCGTAAAGTAGGTGACACCTATTATTTTGTCTATTCATCCATATTAATGCACGAATTATGTTATGCCACCAGCAAGAATCCTACCAGGGACTTTGTCTATGGCGGAGTTATTGTCAGCAATTGTGATCTGCACATCGATACCTACAAGCCGGCAGATATGCCAACAGCTTACGGTGCCAATAATCACGGAAGTATTGTGCAGATCGGAGAGGACTGGTACATTTTTTATCACAGGCATACCAATAATACCTGGTACAGCAGACAGGGATGTGCTGAAAAGCTGCAGATTATGCCGGACGGCAGTATTCCACAGGTAAAAATTACCTCCTGCGGTTTAAATGGAGGTCCGCTTGAGGGTAAAGGCGAATACCCCGCTTATCTTGCATGTAATCTGTTTACCGATACACCATCAGTTTATGTGGGCGAAGGGAATTTTCCACGAGTAATGCAGGACGGCAGGGATGGAGACGAAGAAGTTGGATATATTGCCAATATTACAGATTCAACTACCATCGGCTTCAAATATTTTGACTGCCATGATATTCGTGAAATCAGTATTTGGACCCGGGGCTATGCAGATGGCACTTTTGAAGTAAAGACAGCATGGGATGGAGAGGTACTGGCGACATTAGAGGTTCAATATACCAATGTCTGGGAAAAGTATACCGCACCGGTTACGATTCCGGATGGAATACAGGCGCTTTACCTGACCTATCGCGGTAACGGAAATGCTGCATTAAGATCATTTGAGTTATCATAATCTATGTTATTGCATATACAGGCAGTGATCAAAACTCTTGGAATGTAAAAAAGGAGACTACAATGAGCAAGTTAAAGATTAAAACAAAGGAAAGACGATTTGAGACAGCCAGGGATTTATACGGAATCTTTTTTGAAGACATTAACCGTGCCGGAGACGGAGGACTTTATCCGGAAATGCTTCGAAACAGAAGCTTCGAAGATTCCGTTTTACCGGAGGGTTATATACAGCAGGAGGATGGCATCCATGTAAAAACCGTATCCGGATGGCTGGATGAGTTTTGCAACGGAGAAGGCTTATGCCGCTGGGTAAAGGGCAACAATATTTCGGAGACAGAAATACCGGCATGGTATACACACAATGCAAAGATGGAATTGGAACTGACGGATACCCTGAATGAACATCGGGACGCAGCTCTGCGTATACAGTTTGAAAAGGACGGATCTCTGACTAATACCGGTTACTGCGGTATATCCGTAAAGGCTGGAGAAAGTTACTCTTTGTATTTATTTGCAAAAGCAAAGGAAGAAATAGGACTGGACGTAGCGATCGAATACCAGGGAAAAGTACTGACTGGAAACAGTCTGGTGGTTTCCGGTCAGGAGTATACAAGATATGACATGAAGCTGACAGCAGCTGAGGATTGTCACGAGGCACAGCTTACTATTTCCTGCAAAGAAGGCGGAGAGATTCTGCTGGGATTTATTTCACTAATGCCTGACAATACCTACATGGGGCATGGACTTAGAACAGATCTTGTAGAAAAGCTTAAGGGAATGAGTCCAAAGTTTATGCGTTTTCCCGGAGGCTGTATTGTGGAAGGAACGACACCGTCCACAGCGATGAGGTTTCGGGATACGGTAGGTCCGGCATGGGAAAGACCCAGTAAGCTGTTTTTATGGCATTACAGAAGTACATTAGGACTTGGCTTTCATGAATATCTGCAGCTTTGCGAGGATCTGGGGATGGAGCCCATGTATGTATGTAACTGCGGAATGACCTGTCAGGGAAGAAAGAGTGTCCTTCTGGAAGGAGAGGCTCTTGATGAAATGGTACAGGATACACTGGATGCCATTGAATATGCTATCGGCTCTAAGGAAAGCAAATGGGGAAGGCTTCGTGCTTCTATGGGGCATCCGGAACCCTTTAAAATGACCTATCTGGAAATTGGTAATGAAAACTGGGGTCCGGATTATGAAAAGCGATACAACATGATTTATAAGAAGGTAAAGGAACTGTATCCCCAGATTAAAACCATAGCCAATGAGCATGTAGAGAAAAATGGTTGTCCTGCCGAGTGCGTGGATGAACATTTTTACAATACAACAGAGTTCTTTGCAGAACGTGTAAATTATTATGATGACTACGATCGTAAGGGACCAAAAATCTTTGTAGGAGAGGTGGCTGTAAACGAAGGCAACTATATGGGACAGTTGTATGCGGCTTTGGGAGAAGCGGCTTTCCTTATGGGTATTGAGAAAAATCAGGATATCGTAACATTGGCCTCTTATGCTCCATTATTTGAAAATGTAAATTACAGAGCGTGGTATCCTAATCTGATTCGTTTCAATAATCATCAGAGCATTGGAATTCCTACTTATTATGTCTGGAAAATGTTCGGTCAAAATCGCGGAGAATATGTGGTGCGATCCGAAGATGAGGGAGGACGTGTTTATCGTCCGAGAACCGGAATGGCATCTTTAAAATCCAATAAGGAACTTCGCTTCAGAAATCCTATTTGGAATGGAGAAGAAGCAAAGATTACTCATGAATTAATGGGACATGTGCAGGATACAGAGGATGGCTGCCTGCTTCAGCTTCCGGATGAGGAGCAGAAAAAGGAATTTCACAGTATTCTGGAATGGGCTGATGAGACCAAGAGCTTTGTGGTATTTGGAGAAGAAGACCAGACTTATGGAAGATTTGAGACCGATATTTTTGTTGAGGAAAATGCTTACTTCGAGTTGGGTATATTCAGTGCCAGGGTGGTTCGTTCCTATTATGAGGATCAGCTCGTGATTACGGCCGGAGTGGAAAAAGAATGGGATGCAGCTCTGGTGCGTCCGTTCCTTTGGAAGGTTAATGGAGGACAATGTTCACTGGAAGAGTTTGGCTTTATGCATGACAACAAGCTGACTGAGGACTTTGCTATTTCAGTAAAACCGGGAGAATATCACCGCTTTGGATATGAAACGGACGGAAAACAGATTCGTCTGTATGTTGATGGTGAGCTTCAGAAGGAAATTTCGATTCCCTACGGACCTGCTTTTGTTTCGGTAGTAACTGACACCAAGGACGAAGTCATTATTAAGGCGGTTAATTTTGCAGGAGATGTGGATCCGGTTTCCATTACACTGGACTGTCAGGTACAGAGCGACTATACCGTAACACTTCTTAGCGGTGAAAAGGGGGATGAAAACAGCTTTGAAGAGCCGGAGAAGGTGAAGAATATTACCGTGAATATGCATGGCGCTTCCTCAGAGTTCGTATACGAGGCACCGCCATATTCTGTCAGTGTTTTGCGATTGAAGAAGTGCGAAGCGTTTTAGAGGTTGACGCTGAACAGAAGATAAGAGCATGATCACCATCGGTGTCAATATGACCGATACGACAAAAAACTGGAGAATCCGTCATGGAGCTTTTGACAGAGATACTTTGATTGCGATTCCTGTAATATTGGCAACAATGTTAAAGAACAAAGGTTATGAAGTGGACTTTTCATTGCCGTGGGGATTACCGCATAGCGGAGATTATGATCTGGAAGAATTGTTTGCATGGATCGATAAGCTTGCCAAATAATGGAACAGCCGAATTACGTGTTACAGTTTAAAGAAGGCAGCTATGTGCCAAAGCATGAATCAATATTAAGAAATAATTTTCTCGGCATATGTTATGTTGGGAGAAGAGTTCAATCTTTTGCTTCGATGTACCTTTATGTGTATTAATAAGCATGGAGAGAGATATAGTTTCTCTCTTCTGCATAGTTCCGTAATGATTGCTGCTTGACAGTCTCATTCAAGTTCGCTATAATGATAAACGCAAAATTTTAGTGGACTTTTCCGGATTCGGTCATCTTTTTGCCACACAGCTATCTTGTGATAGTTGTGTGGCTTTTTTGTTGCTTGTATCTCGGAAGTATTAGCAGAATGGAGGACTATAATGTTCGGACAATTTGTGGAGAAGAGGGAAAGCATGCAGACAAATAACAAAATGGCGGTTGCGCCAGTTGGAAAACTCATCTGGCAAATGTCGATACCGCCGCTGATTTCCATGTTTCTGCAATATTCCTATAATCTGATAGACAGCGCGTTTGTAGCGCGGCTGAGTGAAAATGCTTTGACGGCGGTTTCCCTGTCGTTTCCTATTACAACTTTGATGAATGCGACATCTATCTGGATCGGCGTTGGCGTGAATGTACTGATTGCAGGGTATCTGGGACAGAGAAAGCAGAATGAGGCAAATACTACCGTCACACATGGATTGTTACTGGCCTTTGGAATTGGTGCTTTGCTCAATCTTCTGTCATTACTGATTATGAAACCCTACTTTAGGGCATTTACCAATAACGAAGAAATTTATCAGTTGAGTCTTGCCTATATGAGCGTATGTTCGTTCATGCAAATTCCCAACATGGTGCATATCGCAATCCAGAAGATGATACAGGCTACTGGGAACATGATTGCTCCTATGTGGTTCCAGATTGCAGGAGTGGTCGTTAATTTTGTATTTGACCCACTCCTAATTTTTGGTATTGGTGTTTTTCCAGCTATGGGAATCCGTGGCGCTGCGGTGGCTACTGTTGCGGGCTATTTGTTATCCATGATTTTGGCATTTGCCTTGCTGCTGGGCAAAAAGCAGAAAGTGCGGATAAAGATCAAAGAATTTCATATACAAAAGTGGAGGATTGCCCGTATATTCGCCCTTGGCTTACCATCTTTCATTATGAATGCCCTCAGTTCGTTTATGGTGACATTCGTCAATCTGTTTCTGGTGGCGTATTCCGATACGGCGATTGCATTCTTCGGTGCGTATTTTAAGGTGCAGCAGCTGATCGTTATGACAGTAAACGGCTTGATTCAGGGCTGTTTGCCTATTATGCGGTTTAACTACGGTGCGGGAAACAGAGATAGGCTGCACTCCGCTTTCCGATACGGAACCGCTTTGGTCTCCGGTATGATGATACTGGGAACATTGACCGTCAACTTCTTTCCGGCGCAGCTTTTGGAATTATTTACAGCGTCAAAAGCCATGCGCTCCTTTGGGATATCCGCTATGCGAATTATGGCGGCAAGCTATCTGTTTTGCGGTCTCTCTACCATGATTTCCACCTATTTTCAGGCGACAGAAAAAGTAGGTTCCAGCATTGCGATTCAATTATGCAGACAACTGCTTTTCCTTGTTCCGGCCTTATGGTGTCTGGACAAATTATTTCAACTGAACGGAATCTGGCTTGCATTTCCTGTTGCGGAAACCGCCACTATGCTCATTGCTCTCATAATAATGGCATGGTATCGCCACAAAAATATCTTATAACATGTTCCAAGGAGGAGAAATGATGAACGATACTTTTATGAAAGAAAAACCGGTATTGCCGCTGATTTTATCCATGGCCATGCCTATGGTTTTATCAATGCTGGTTAATTCTCTATACAACATTATCGACAGCTTTTTCGTCGCGCAGATCAGCGAGGAAGCTATGACGGCATTATCACTGGTTTACCCGGTTCAAAATTTTATCAATGCTGTTGGAATTGGATTTGGCGTTGGAATCAACGCAGTGATCGCCTTCTATCTAGGCGCTGGAGATAACAAAAAAGCAGATCAAGCTGCCACGCAGGGACTTGTGCTTGCCATGATTCACGGCGTTGTTTTGACAGTCTGCGGTATTACAATGATGCCGGCTTTTTTAGGAATGTTCACTTCATCCAAGACAGTGATTGAACTTGGCGTCCACTATTCTGTTATTGCGTTCTCTTTTACATTGATTATAGTTGTTGGTGTTACATTCGAGAAAATATTCCAAGCTGTAGGAAACATGAAAACAACTATGATCAGCCTGATGTGTGGGTGTATAATAAACATTGTCTTAGACCCCGTTCTGATTTTTGGCTATGGTCCATTCCCTGAAATGGGAATCGAAGGCGCCGCGCTGGCAACCGGCATAGGGCAGACCTTGACGCTTGCGATTTATCTGGTCGTTTATTTTGTGCGGCCAATTCGCGTGCATATCTGCAGGCAGTACATTTTGCTCAGCAAAAAGATGGTAATAAAGCTGTACTCCATCGGCATTCCCGCAACCTTGAATCTTGCGCTCCCATCTCTTTTGATTTCGGCGCTCAATGCTATTTTGGCCGCATATTCCGAGGTGTATATTCTTGTTTTGGGAATATATTACAAATTGCAGACATTCATCTATCTTCCGGCTAATGGCATTGTTCAGGGGATGCGCCCCTTGATCGGCTATAACTACGGTGCGGGGGAGAACAAAAGAGTCAGCCAGATTTATAAAATTGTCTTGTGCATGAGCGGTATCATTATGGTGCTTGGAACAGTGATATGTCTGCTAATCCCCGGCCAGCTTATGGGGCTGTTTACCCACACAGAAGCGACAATCCAGACCGGGAAAACAGCCCTGCGTATCATCGGCGCCGGTTTTATTGTCTCGGCGGTTTCCGTTACATCTTCCGGCGCACTGGAGGGACTTGGAAAAGGCATTCCTTCATTACTGATTTCACTTTGCCGGTATGTTGTGGTTATCATCCCAACTGCGTTTTTTCTCAGCAGGCTTTTCGGAGCGGTTGGCGTCTGGAATGCGTTTTGGATCACGGAAGCGATTACAGCAATCATTTCTATTTGTGTTTACTACAAGGCAATAGCACAAAGCCAGCTGAGCCAGCCAACAGTAAAATGAACGTTGCTTTCCCCCTTGGTGAAAATATCTTTTTTTGATACTGTAATAAAAAGAAAATGTAACTATTGAATATGGGCATGAAAATAATATATTTATGCCGCAATTGAAATAATAAAATAAGATAGTATAATAGAACAGAAAGGAAGGACAAAATGATTTTTGAAAGCCTGGAGGTGTTAAAATGGTAAAAATTATATCAGACAGTACATGTGATCTGTCACAGGAAGTTTTAGAAAGATACGATATAGATATTATTCCGCTTCATATTGTAAAAGGAGATGAAGAACTGGAGGATGGACCGCAGATAGACATTCACGCATTGTATGAGTGGGCTGATAAAAATAAGACTACACCAAAGACTTCAGCTCCATCTATAGAAACAGCAATGAATGTAATGCGGCCATATATTGATGAAGGCAGGGAAATCATATGCTTTTCCATATCAAGTGAGATGTCGACATCAATCAACGTGATCAGAATGGCGGCAGAAGAACTTGATGCAGAAGATAAAGTTACGGTGATAGATTCAAGAAATCTGTCCACAGGAATAGGCCTGCTTGTTGTTGAGGCGGCAGTTATGGCAGCGGATGGTAAATCCCGTGAGGAGATAAAAGCCGGAATTGATGAATTGATCCCGAAGGTAAGAGCAAGCTTTGTTGTAGATACACTTGTGTACCTTTACAGAGGTGGCAGATGCAATGCTGTTTCTGCGCTTATCGGAGGAGCATTGGCGCTTCATCCCATGATTGTTGTAAAGGATGGTAAAATGGATGCAAGCAGGAAATATAGAGGTAAGATCGGTAAAGTCATAAAGAATTATGCAAAAGATCTGGAAGAGGACCTGAAAAACGCAATACCGGATCGTGTATTTATTACACATTCGGAATGTGATGCTAAGACAGTTGAAGAGGTGAGAGATTACATAGCCTCTCTTGGCATTTTTAAGGAAATTATAGAGACAAGAGCAGGTGGTGTGATTTCATCACATTGTGGGCCTGGCACACTCGGAGTGTTATTTATTGCACAATAATGGAGTTTCATATGGTAAGTACTTTGAAGCTGCTCGGAAAATATAAATATTTTATAAATTATTAGCACTCACTATTGACGAGTGCTAATAATAGGTGTATAACATAGTCAAGAACAAAGGAAAGGAACAAAAAGCAAAGGCTTTGAGTTCTTGAAACATCCCGGTTCCAAAGAAACAGGTTGACACAGATTTTATAGATTAAGAAGGAGAGATGACTTATGTTGATGCCTAGTATTTTTGGAGAAAACTTATTTAACGATGATTGGATGGATTTTTCATTTCCTGATGTTGACAAGCTGCTTTATGGTAAACATGCAAAGAACGTTATGAAAACAGATGTCAAGGAAACTGACAATAGCTATGAAGTAGATATAGATCTTCCGGGATTCAAGAAGGATGAGATTGAGGCTAAGCTGGAGAATGGTTACTTAACTATCAGCGCAGCTAAAGGACTTGACAAGGAAGAAAAGGAAGAAAAGGATGGCAAGTACATCCGCAAGGAGCGCTATTCCGGTGCTATGAGCAGGTCTTTCTATGTAGGTGATGAGCTGAAACAGGAAGATATCAAGGCAAAGTATGAGGATGGTATTCTTAAACTTTCAGTTCCGAAGAAGGAGCAAAAGAAAGTTGAGACCACAAAGCATATTGCTATTGAAGGATAAACTTAATTTAAATCATCTTATGAGAAGTCGCACAGGCCTATGGCCTGGGCGGCTTTTTAAATTAAAATACAAAGGAGCAGTATGATGTTTGCATTAGAGGGAAAGCATAAGAAATGGAAAAATGTCGATAAAGAATGCTATATTGTAATTTGCCTCTCAATCGGATATACTATAGCTTAATTATAGCGGAATGAGGGAAAAATAATGTCAAAAGATGAATACTTAATTACAGATGCCCCCTTAAAGGCGCTGACAGTTTTTGCAATGCCTATGATTTTGGGCAGCTTTTTTCAACAAGTATATAATATGGCTGATTCAATCATCGTTGGTCAGTTTGTAGGTTCCTCTGCACTTGCGGCAGTTGGAGCCTGTGCTGCGCTTACGAATGTGTTCATCTGTATAGCACTGGGAGCCGGTGTAGGAGCCGGTGTACTTGTGAGCCGCTATTTCGGCGCCAGGGATTACGGCAAAATGAAAACAATAGTATCAACATCACTGATTAGTTTTCTGGTTTTAAGCGTACTTCTGGGTGTCTTTGGCTTTTTCTTTTCACATTCAATGATGAGCTTGCTACAGACACCTGCAGATATACTGGATGAGGCAGTGCTGTATCTTCGCGTATATTTTGTGGGATTTCCTTTTTTGTTTATGTACAACATACTTTCAACGATGTTTACATCGATTGGCGAGTCAAGGATTCCGTTGGGGCTTTTGATATTTTCTTCTGTGTTAAATATATTTATGGACCTTTGGATGGTGGCAGGTCTTGGTCTGGGTGTGTTCGGTGCAGCACTTGCAACTCTTATAGCACAGGGAATCTCTGCAGTGTTTTCGCTTTTGATTTTCCTTAGCCGTATGCGCCGGTATAAAAGTTGCTTTGAATGGTTTGACAGACATGAGCTTCATTCAATGCTTCGGATTGCTGTGCCTTCGGTTCTCCAGCAGTCTACGGTGTCAATTGGCATGATGATAGTACAGGCAGTTGTGAATCCGTTCGGTACACAGGCGCTTGCAGGATATTCGGCAACGATGAGGGTAGAGAATGTATTTTCACTGATATTTGTATCCATTGGAAATGCAGTTTCACCGTATGTTTCCCAAAATCTTGGTGCAAAGAAAAACGAACGTATCAAAAAAGGATATCATGCTGCACTGGTGTTAGATTTATGTTTTGCAGTTCTTGCTTTTATAGTCATTGAAACACTGCACACGCAGATTTCCTCGCTATTCCTTGGTAAAGATGGAACTGCCCTGGCCTATCAGGTATCCGAGGGCTATATGAGATGGCTTAGTTACTTCTTCATCTTTATGGGAATCAAAATGGCAACCGATGGGGTTCTTCGTGGTCTTGGGATCATGCGCCCGTTCCTCATTGCAAATATGGTAAACCTGGCGATCCGCCTGTCTGTTGCTTTGATCTGTGCACCGCGTTTTGGCATTGTATTTGTCTGGCTTGCTGTACCAGCCGGTTGGTTTGCAAACTTTTTAATATCCTATGTGGCTCTTCGGAGATCATGGCCGACTGATAAAGCGGTATAATCCCGATAGCCTAAAGTAATTTAAGGAGGAATTTATAGTATGAACGATAAATGTGTGGTATTGAATGCAAAGAAGATGAATTTTGATGGGAAGCTGGATTTTTCCGTTTTATCTTCTGATGTTACAGTATATGATGATACAACAGAACAGCAGCTGTCAGAGCGTATTCAGGGTGCAGATATCATTGTAACAAAGGAGATGTCTGTGAGTGCAGAAATGATACAGAAATTCCCGGAATCTGTTAAACTGATCTGCGAGGCAGGTACAGGATATAATAATATTGATCTTGAAGCAGCACGGAAGAAGGGGATTACAGTCTGCAATATCCCGGCATACAGCACAGAACGTGTGGCACATACTGCGATTATGATGATATTAAATCTGAGTTCTGCAATGCAGGTACAGATGAAGATGCTGGCATGCGGAAATCATGACAATTTTACCAGAAATCTTCAGGTTCCGCATGTTGAGGTAAATGGTAAAACACTTGGTGTTATAGGTGCAGGACATATTGGCAGGAAAGTTATCCAGATCGCACAGGCGTTGGATATGAACATACTTGTATATACCAGGACACCGAGAGAGGATGAGAAAGGTATCCGCTATGTATCGCTTGAGGAATTACTCAGGAATAGTGATTATGTTTCCATGCACTGTCCATTGACGGAAAGTACAAAACATATGATCAACAAAGAGACTTTATCACTTATGAAGCCCTCAGCGTTTATCATTAATACCTCAAGAGGTGCACTTATTGATGAGGCTGCTCTTATAGAAGCATTGGAAAATGGTACGATTGCAGGAGCCGGACTTGATGTTCAGGAAACCGAACCACCTGAAGAAACCAACCCTCTTTATACTATGGATCATGTCCTTTTGACGCCGCATATGGGATGGAAAGGACTTGAAACAAGACAGCGGCTGGTTTCTATTCTGGCGGATAATATAAAGAAGTTTATGGAAGAGGATCCGATCAATGTTGTATCAGGTCTATAGTATCTGGCAACAAAGTGATGATACAGCTTCCGGGTTTGCAGAGTGAAAAAATATAATTACAATCAATAAGTCAGTGCTTTGATATCTTCTTCCGATACAGCAGGAATAACATAAACAATAGAATTACTGGAAAAATAAGTCCGAATCCCATGCCGATCTTAATATTATTTCCAGCATTCTGGGTGATACGACCAACAATTCCAGGTCCAATGCTGCCACCTAAATCTCCTGCCATGGCAAGAAGAGAGAACATAGCCGTTCCACCTGTTGGAAAAGTTTTTGAGGAAATACTGATGGTTCCAGGCCACATGATTCCAACTGAAAATCCACATGCAATACAACCGATCAGTCCGATGATCGGGTTGGATGACAAAGCAGTAAGCAGATAACAGACAACGCATAATATGCCTGAACCACTCATAAACTTCATTAAATCTAACTGTTCTCCATATTTACCAAAAATTATACGGCTGATTCCCATTGTTACTGCAAACATACATGGACCTGTTAGATCTCCCAGAGCTTTTGATAATCCCAGTGCTGATTCTGCATAAGCAGATGCCCATTGAGCCATTGCAAGTTCAGAAGCTCCGGAACAGATCATCAGACATATTGCAACCCAGAAAAATGGCTTGGAAAACAGATCCTTAATTTCCATTCCAGAACCATTGTCAACCAGAGATTCGATGGGACAGGTCATGAAGTTATAAGTATTAATTGCAGGAATGATTGCCCATATTACGGCGAGCCACTTCCAACTGTCTATTCCAAATATCAGGAAAAATAAGCTGGAAATCAAAATTGTCCCAACAGCTCCCCAACAGTAAAATGAATGGAGCAGACTCATAGTTGCTTCTTTGTTTTCAAACGGACAGGCCTCGATAATAGGACTGCAAAGTACTTCTATTAAACCGCTTCCGATGGCATAAACAATAACACTACATATAATTCCAATAAAAGGATCAGGTAAAAAATCAGGTAAAAATGCCAGTCCAAGCAGACCCAATGCAGCAAATATTTCTGATGCAACAATGCACACACGATATCCGATATGATCTACGAATTTGGCACAGAACAGATCAACCAGAAGCTGTGTGAAAAAGAAGAAAGTGGATATCAGAGCAATGTTACCGAGAGAAATATGGTAGTCACTGTGAAATTTCAAAAAAAGAAGCGGTGCGAAGTTTGCCGCAATAGCCTGTGTGATAAATCCCATATAACAGGCTATTTTTGTCTTATGGTAGTTAGTTTTTTTTTACAGCATTCATTTTTTATTTTCCTCTCCGAATGTTTTTAACAGTCTTATGTTCAATCTTCACATTCATCAATACTTCTACAAAAAAGTCTGTTCTGGGTGGTGCGGTTATTTCAATTTTGTCGCCCTCAATGTTGATCTCACTTTCATTCATCCATTTAAAAATCATAAGAATACCTCTTTTCTTTTTTTACTTGATTATATAGCAAATATCAGATATATACATTGAATTAAATTATAGAAATACTGTATAATATCGTAAAAAAGAAAGAACGTGATATGGGATGGATTATAATAAAATACTTACAGACGAGGAGTTCATGGAAATTAAACAGCATGGAAGCAGTGATTATCCGTTCCAGTATTATTATGATAATCTGGAATTGTTTGATTTTCATTGTATTGAGTGGCACTGGCACAGAGAATTTGAGTTTTTATATGTCGAGTCCGGACAAGTTACATGCGGAATAGGAGAAAAACAGATTATATTGTCAGAAGGAGAAGCAATTTTTATTAATTCTAAAATATTGCACCGCTTTTACGCATCATCAGGTGGTATCATTCCTAACTTTGTATGTATGCCGGAATTTATTGCGCCGGAGAACAGCCTGATCTATAAGAAATATATCTTGCCAATCATTTCATCGAATATATATTTCCAGCGTTTTCAGACTGATGAATTATGGCAAACAAAGATCATACAAACTATGATAAAAATAATGGAAATACAGAGGAATGACAAAATAAAAGAACTTGCTACTTTGGCATTGCTGCAGGATTTATGGCTGACTTTTTATGAAAATGTAAAGTTATCTGATAAAGGAGATGTACAGACAGTGGATGAAGTTGCACAGAAAAGAGTGCAGTTGATCATGCAATATATACATGAAAACTATAATCGCAATTTGTCTCTGGATGAAATTGCTTCGCATATAGGAATCAGCAAAAGTACTGCACTTAATTTGTTCCACCGTTTTTTACATACTACACCGGTTAATTATCTGATAGGATATCGACTTCAGGCAGCTTCCTGGTTATTGAAAAATACAAATAAAAAAGTAAAAACGATCGCCTATGAAAGCGGATTTCATAACGTTGATTATTTTTGCAGATTGTTTAAAAAACGTTATCATTTAACTCCATCAGAATATCGCTGCACATGTTTAAAAGTGTTGTCGGCTGATCCGAGTCTTTAGACCTGTAAATAAAGCCGATGCAGGACTTTTGGAATCCTGTATCGGCTTTGTTGATTTTGTAAAGGCTTTGAAAAATTTACTTTTACTGGTTCATCAGTGCTTTGATATCTTCTTCCGGTGTGGTAATAGGTGCAATACCATAATTTTCAACCAGAAAGTTCAGAATATTAGGAGAAAGGAATGCCGGAAGAGAAGGACCAAGACGGATATTTTTGATACCCAGGTGCAGGAGGGTTAACAGGATGCAGACTGCTTTCTGTTCATACCAGGAGAGAACGAAGGAAAGCGGAAGCTCATTTACAGAACATCCAAATGCATCTGCAAGTGCCACAGCAACCTGGATTGCACCATAAGCATCATTACACTGTCCCATATCCATCAGTCGTGGCAGACCACCGATCTCTCCCAGATCGAGATCATTGAAACGGAATTTTCCACATGCCAGGGTGAGGACAATACTGTCAGAAGGTGTCTGCTTCACAAATTCCGTATAATAGTTTCGACCTGGCTTGGCACCATCACAGCCGGCAACCAGGAAGAAATGGCGGATCGCGCCTGATTTTACGGCTTCTACTACAGTACCTGCATGGGACAGGATGGCTGCATGACCAAAACCGGTTGTCACTTTTTTTCCGCCGTTGATACCGGAGAACATCTGATCTTCTTTGTAACCGCCCAGCTCCAGTGCTTTTTCAATAACTGGTGTGAAGTCTTTCTTCTCGTCAATATGAACAGCTCCCGGGAAGGCAACCACTTCTGTTGTAAATACTCTGTCAGCGTAGCTGCTTTTTGGAGGCATCAGACAGTTGGTAGTGTAGAGGATAGGGGCCGGAAGATGGTCAAATTCTTTCTGCTGATTCTGCCATGCAGTTCCGAAATTGCCTTTCAGGTGAGAGTATTTCTTTAAGAATGGATAGGCATGGGCAGGGAGCATTTCACCATGTGTATAGATATTGATTCCTTTTCCCTCAGTCTGTTCAAGCAAAAGCTGCAGATCTTTCAGATCATGTCCGGTCACGACAATAAAAGGCCCTTTTTCTACCGTAAGTGTAACATCAGTTGGCTCTGGTGTTCCATAGGTTTCTGTATTTGCCTTATCAAGAAGTGCCATGCACTTCAGATTGATCTCTCCTGTTTTGAGTACTGTGGAAAGCAGTGCTTCTGTGCTTTCTTCATAACCGATCTTAGATAATGCCTCGCAGAAGAACTGATTCACTTCGGCATCTTCATAATTCAGAACATTTGCATGATAGGCATAGGCAGCCATTCCGCGGATACCAAAGAGAATAAGAGATTTCAAGGAGCGGATATCTTCATTGGCATTCCACAGCTGCTGAAGATCATATTCCTTTGTTCTGCAGTCAGGAGCCAGTCTTTCTTTTTCAGCTCTGACTTTTTGTATCATATTTTCGATTGCTGCATTGTCAAAACTTACATTTGTAACTGTAGTAAACAGTCCTTCGATTATGATCTGTCCGGTTCTTTTTGAAATAGTTTCCGTGCTGTCGGCAGCTTTAGCCAGACTGATCAACGCACCTGTCAGTTCGTCCTGTAATTTCGCTGTATCTGCTTTTTTTCCACAGACACCGGCATTTCCGGTACAGCCGGTACATCCGACTGTCTGTTCACACTGAAAACAAAACATTTTTTTATCCATTATTGTATTCTCCTTTTATCCTGTGATTTTTTCGAAGGATCTTTCTTATTATTTTATCCTCGACTAGTAGTATTTATCCTTGGTTTCTGTTAGGAGTATAGTATAATAATTACAACGTGTATGTTTGATTTCCAACAGGAGGATTAATTTTGAAAAAATATTTACCCATTCTAAGAACGAGCCCTTTCTTTAAAGGTCTTACTGATAATGAGATATTATCCATACTGCATTGTGTAAATGCAGCAACGATCTCCAGAAAACGGGATTCTTATATTTTCAGAGCCGGAGACTCTACCGAAGTAATGGGACTTGTGGTGGCAGGCTGTGTTCTTGTTATTCAGGAAGACCTGTGGGGACATCGGAATATTCTGTCAAAATGTCATGCGGGAGATTTTTTTGGTGAACCATATGCAGCAAGTCCGGGAGCTGTTCTGAATGTCAGTGTGGTAGCAGACGAAGATTGTGAGATTATTTTATTAAATGTTCAAAGGCTTCTGGTTTCCTGCCCAATAGTATGTGAGCATCATCAGAAGCTGATCCGTAACCTGGTCGGTGTCTTGGCAAATAAGATCCTGATCCTCAACGATAAGATCACACATGTGGGCAAGCGAACGACAAGGGATAAGCTGTTGTCCTATCTGTCGTCGGTATCTATCAGACAGGCATCGTTATCCTTTGATATTCCTTTTGACCGGCAGCAGCTGGCAGATTATCTTTGCATTGACCGTGCGGCAATGTCTTCGGAGATATCAAAGCTGCAAAAAGAAGGGCTTATAAAAACAAACAGAAACCATTTTGAGCTGACTGTCTGTAATGATACGGATTCAGGAATAAAAATGTGATATACATCACGGAAAACGATAAACTTTTTCATTATAATGCAAAAGGAAAGTGAGACTGCTTAAAGAGATTTTATTGTTATAAGCGTTCACACGATGGTATTATGGTGTATGTATAAAGAATCTGTGAAACCAGTTATTGAAAAACAGGAGGAAAAAAATGCTCATCAGAAAAGCAGAAGAAAAAGATATTCCGAGGATTCTGGAATTGTTAGGACAGGTGCTGCAGATCCATGCAGATATAAGGCCTGATATTTTTATTCCGGGCACAACAAAATATACGACAGACGAATTGACAGAGCTTTTGAAAAATGAAGAAAAGCCAGTATATGTTGCAGCGGATGAGGCTGATGTTTGTGTGGGGTATGCATTTTGTCAATTAAAGGAGCAGCCTTTTTCAAACAATATGGTACCGTTTAAATCTCTTTTTATAGATGACCTGTGTGTCGATCAGGAGACACGAGGACAGCATATTGGGGAAAGTCTGTTTGAATATGTAAAAAAAGAAGCAAAGCAGCTGGGATGCTATGAAGTGACATTGAATGTGTGGGCAGGAAATACTTCAGCAGAAAAATTTTATGAAAAAATGGGAATGCGGACAAAAGAAAGGCAGATGGAATACATATTATAAGATGTTGAATTGTTCAGGAAAAAAAACAGCCGGCTAAGATACAGACTGAGATGTCTGTACCTTAGCCGGAAAATTTATCACTGTAATGAACATGCATAGCTTCCCAGTCCATAAACAATACATAAAATACTCTTCCGTATTGCTGGCTGTCCACAATCCTTCCGTGATCAAGAACAGAAAGGTAAGTGCCGTCTGCTTTTCGAAGATGAAAGTGGATATAGTCATTGTTATTGCCGGCATCGATCTGTTTCCAGATGCTTGTTTCTATCTGCTGTTGTTCATCTTCCCTGATCAGGTTGTGGAAGCTTTTCCTTGTAAGGCTGAAGAGTTCATCTATATTTTTATATCCGGTCATTTGAAGGAACTCATGGTTTGCATACAGGAGTTCATCATCATCTTTGTCCGCTCTGTATATGATAAATGCACCCGGAAGGTGTTCAGAGATATCCTTGAATGCAAATCCGAGCTGTTTGCGGACTCCTGACCGGAGCCCCTCCCTGTAAGCCATACATCCGTTTTTTCCGTGAAGCTTTATTTCATAAAGTGCTGCATCTGCACAGCGCATAAGCTGTGAACGGCTGGATGCAAAGGTTGGATATTCTGCATATCCGAGAGAAATAAAAAACGGATATTCTTTTCCCTTGCATGAAAATGTCTTTGGAAGCTTGGTAAATTGCAGCAGCAGTTCTCCCGCTTCTTTATAGGTATGATCCGGCAGAAGAATGCAGAACTCATCGCCACCGTTTCTTCCCAGTAATGTGTTTTTTGGGAAAAAAGCCTTCATGCTATCTGTAAGACTCTTTAGTGCCCTGTCTCCATAGACATGTCCGTAAATATCATTAATAAACTTAAAGTCATCAATATCAAGGAGTGCGGCCACAAAATGCGTTTTTGGATTTTTAGTGATCATCCTTTCGGCTAATTCATCAAATCCATAGCGGTTGTAAATATCGGTGAGAGAATCTGTGTGTGCCAGTATTTGAAATTTGTTTTTATTTTCTTTCGATACTAACCATACCCGGGTAAGACCTGAGAAAAGTAAAACGACAGTAGTAAACATTCCGCCGACGATTATCAGTAATCTAAGGTCTCTCCATCCGCTTTCAGGAGCTACTTCTAATTTCCAGTTCTCTTCCCCTATCGTAAAACCATAAGAAACAGTATGAGTTAATTGGTCGTCTGACTGATAAACAACTTTATAAGTATCGCTCCAGGGAACGTCGGTTTTTGAGAGTCTGTATTCATATCCGAAATCCGAAAGTGCACTGATCGCATCTGAAAAAATGTCAGGAACACGCAGGATAACAATGGTAAATCCCCAGAAATATTCCTGGTTGTTTTCATCTTTCAGGTAGACTGGATTGCGGACAGCAATTCCACAGCCGCCCCGTTTTAAATCGAAAGGACCTTGTGTAATGATCACGTGATTGTCTCTTGCGTAACAGGAAATTTTGCTGCAATCTTTATCCTGGAGCAGATCGATCTTACTCGCTTCCGTTCCCTCAGAAGGATAAATATCTGTTACATTACCATCCGGAGCAAGCTGTATGCTTTCAATAACGTCAGACATAATATTTTCCGCAATTGTGTCAAACTGACTGATCTTTCCGTTTTCACTGATCAGGACCTGCTTTAGCGTATCTGTGATCGCAATTCCATTTGTAATCTCATTTTTTATACGTTCGCCGTAGGTTGTTGCATTTAATTGTGCTTTTATGTGTTGTTGTTCAGTTTCATGTGAGTCTATTTTGTATACAATTAAACCAACAAGGCATATGCCCAGTAAAAAAACGATAAGAGGTACAATTGTTTTTTTCTTCACCTGGTTCACCTCGTTTTATTAGTTTCACAATAAAATATTATATCATAGAAGTGAAAAAATAGAATGATTTTTTGCGTTAAAGTGATATTGTTTTTTTTATGTACAATGGAAATATGACCAGAGGGTGAAATATAGTATACAATTGAGGATTATATTGGAAAGAGTACTGAAAAAACCTCGCGGTTTTGTAGGGTATATGATATACTATTCTTCATAAGTAAATATCTTATCGGAATTCACGGAGGATCTGACCGATGCTGAATAAAAAAGATTTTTTAAAATATGCATCAAAATTAGCATTTCCGATCATGATCCAAAATCTGATCGGAACATTAGTAAATGTTGCGGATACTGTAATGCTGGGATATGTAAGCCAGACTGCCATGTCAGCTTCATCTCTTGCCAACCAGTACACATTTATTCTTTTCTGTTTGTATTATGGCATGGCTACAGGTACTTCGGTTTTATGTGCCCAGTACTGGGGAAAGGGTGATAAAAAGACAGTAGAAAAGATTCTCGGCCTGGCGGAGCGGATCTCACTGATCGTTTCTCTTGTATTTTTCGTTATCTCCTTTTCCATGCCGACTACGATCATGAAGATTTTTACAAACAGTCCGGATACGATTGCTGCCGGCAGCGAGTATTTGAAGGTGATCTCGTTTTCCTTTATGTTTATGGGATTCTCTCAGGTTTTCATGAGTGCCCTTCGAAGTGTCGGAAAAATAATGCTGCCTTCTGTTACATACATTGTATCGCTTTGTGTCAATGTATTTTGTAATGCCACCTTTATCTTTGGCCTGTTTGGACTTCCAAAGCTTGGTGTTACCGGTGTTGCCCTTGGTACTGTTATTGCCAGGATCGCAGAGGTATTGATCTGTCTCATCTATTCATTAAACAGCTCCGATGTCAGATTCCGGATAAAATATTTCTGTGCGAAATCCGGTATTCTGTTCAGGGACTTTATGAAAATTGCTTCTCCGGCTGTGATAAATGATGTTGTCTGGAGCTTTGCCAGTTCAGCGTTCGCAGCGATCCTTGGCCACATTGGCGATGATATGGTTGCCGCAAATGCCGTTGCTGTTATGGTGGTAAACATTGGTGCCATCGCCTGTCGCGGTTTTGCCAACGCTACTACCATCATTATCAGCCAGGAGCTTGGTAAAGATCACAAGGATACAGCCAGAGAATATGGGAAACGTATGCTGAGAATAACAATTATCGTAAGTCTCATCGGATGTGCCATTATTCTGGCAGTCCGCCCTATGATACTGGACTTCTACCGGGATAAACTGACAGAGACAGCTATTTATTATCTTGGTATTTTTATAATCATGACAACCTGGCGTCTTGTAGGAGAGGGTATCAATACCTGTCTTATATGCGGATGCTTCAGAGGAGGTGGCGATTCCAGGTTCGGAATGATCGTAGATTCCATATTTATGTGGCTTGTTGCAGTTCCTCTCACCTTCCTTGCAGCATATGTTTTAAAACTGCCGCCTGTCTGGGTATATTTTATAATGACCCTGGATGAGTTCGAAAAAATGCCTGTGGTGTTCATCCACTATTTCAGAAATAAATGGCTTACGAATATTACCAGAGATTTTGACTGATTATGTAACTAAGCAGGAGGCTTTTATAGAAATGAAATACTTTGAGGCAAAAATGTCTTATCCTCAATTTTTAAAATATCTGGTTCCATCAGTGCTGACCATGATCTTTTTATCATTTTATACAACGATAGATGGATTTTTTGTATCACGGTATGCAGGCTCTGACGCGCTTGCAGGAATTAATATTGTTATTCCGATCACCTGTGTTATTTTCGGAACATCTGTCATGCTTGCAACGGGATCAGGTGCCATCATAGGAGAGAGGATGGGACAAAAAAGAGAACAGGAAGCAAATGAGATATTTACTTTTATCACGATCGTGCTGTTCGTACTTTCAGTTGCTTTTACAGCTGTGGGAATCCTTTTTCTGAAACCGATCTGTATTTTTTTAGGAAGCAGTGAGCGCCTGATGGAGCATGTGGTGCCATACGCATTTGTCATATTTTTAGGATCAGTTTCGATGTCATTCAAGCTATTTTTTGAATATCTTGTGAGGACGGATGGGAGATCGTACATCGGAATGATCATGTCTCTGACAGGTCTGGCTTTTAATATTGTTTTCGACTATATTTTTGTGGCTGTATTCAGACTGGGAACGCTTGGAGCTGCATGGGGAACATTTCTCTCCATTACAGTAAGCATGTTGATCGGCTTTATCTATTTTCTGAAATACAGCCATATAAGGTTTTGCAGACCGAAGACCGACATGAGTGTTCTTCTGAAATCCTGCACCAATGGAAGCAGTGAAATGCTGACGGAGATGTCTACCGGGATCACTACATTTTTATTTAATCTTATTATCATGCAATATTTTGGTGAAGATGGAGTTGCGGCTGTGACGATCATTATGTATATTTACTATTTTTTCATCGCTTTTTATATGGGAATTGCCGTTGCAGCGGCTCCGATCATAAGCTATAATTACGGCTCTGAAAATCATGACAAGATCAGAGAAATAACACGATATAGTTTTATTACGATTGCCATCAGTTCAGTATTGATCCTCACGGTATCACTTGTATTTGGAAAACAGATCATCCATTTATTCATTGGGGAGGGAAATGTATTTACATTGACATGGGATGGCCTGAAGCTGTTTAGTCCGGTTTTCCTGTTTATTGGTTTAAATGTATTTCTTTCCGGATATTTTACTGCCCTGGGAAATGGTTTTATTTCGGCATTGATCTCATCAATGCGTTCTTTGATCCTGGTGGCTGTGTTCATATTGATCCTGCCAAAGCTTATAGGGGTTGCAGGCATCTGGATGACGATGCCGCTGGCAGAAGCCGTGACTATTTTCATGGCGGTTTATCTGTATCGAACATACGGAAAAAGTTTCATGCAGGAAAATTCCAGAGCCACGTCTTAATGATATTTTGCAAAACTTTAACAAAAAAGAGGCCGTCAAGTACGACCTCTTTTTTGTTATGGCTTTATCATGTCATGGGAGTATTTATAACTCCTGTGGAGATATTTCCAGGTATTCATAGGATGGCTGGAAATCATGGCTGTCACATTGACGGTAATATTGGGTAAAAATACGTTCTATGATATCAGGAATATACGTTTCATCAGGCTCAAACAGTATGATGAGATACTGCAGGGAGCTGTAGCGTGTACAGATATCCACACGGCGGATATTCTGCCGAATGGCTTGTTCCATATACTCCAGAGCCTGCTCAATGGATTCGATATCAGGAACTGTATCCACAAGTGTCTCGATGGTGAGCATCGCCAGATAACATCTGCACTGGCTGCGTGTGACAAGCTGGCTCATGTATTCATACTGGCGTGCGAAATCCCGGTAATTCAGATCAAGAGCACCTACATAGATGCCGCTTTTCTGAAGGGACTCTGCCACAAGCTTCAGATCCTTTCCGGAACCGGATGCCGCAAGAGTGCTGCGGTCGATCTGCTGGTAGAAAAAGAACTGGTTTTTGCCGTTTTGTTTTACGTAATACAGAGCTTTATCTGCTTTGGAATAGCAGTCCTCAAAGGAATCATCGGTGCTGCACAGACACAGGCCTGCGGACAGTGTGGCAAACCGGAGCTCCGGATCATCGGTAGTGATGTTGTGAAATTTCTGGAACAGATCGTCCATCTGCAGAGACAGGGAATCAGGATCTGTGTCCGGAAGGAACATCAGGAATTCATCGCCTCCAAGTCTGCAGGAAATTCCCTGATCTGCCCGTTTCTGAAGCAGCTTTCCAAGACATTTCAGTGCACGGTCGCCGGCTTTGTGGCCATAGATGTCGTTGATCTTTTTCAGGTTGTCCATATCAAGGAATACCAAACATCCATCATGTGTCTGCATAAATTCCGCGGTAAGACGTTCGCCCAGGTTACGCATGGGAAGACCGGTAAGGAAATCATAGCTTTTTGCGTCTTCCTGACTTTTTATGGTGGCCATTATGTCCGAGATGAATTTGCTGACGGTAAGCTGCATATCCGGAAGGTTATAGGTGTCCGGTTCTTCCTGGGAAGGATCCCACTGAGGCAGCCGTTTTTCATTGAGCAGTTTCAGAAAAATGTCTGTGATCTCCGGGTCGAACTGTGTACCACGGTTTTTGCGGAATTCTTCGTAAACAACCTCCGGTGGAAGCGCATTACGGTAGATTCGGCGGGAGTTCATGGCATCGTAGCAGTCGGCAACAGCCACGATCCGGGCATGGATGGGGATTTCTGTTCCGGCCAGCCCGTCCGGATAGCCTTTTCCGTCATAACGCTCATGGTGACTTCTTGCGATTTCTGCCGCATGCGGGATCAGGGTTATATCCTTCAGGATCTCGGCACCGATGACGGTATGTTTTTTTATAAGGTTGTATTCATCATCGGTCAGCTGTGCCGGTTTGTTCAGGAACGGATCCGGGATACCGATCTTACCGATGTCGTGAAGGTGAGTAGCCCGTTTCAGATTCAGGATCTCCTCCGGTGTCCAGCCCAGCTCCTCTGCGATCAGGGCTGCATGTTGTGCAACCCGGTAGGAATGACCGCGGGTGTACGCATCCTTTGCCTCAATGGTGGTGGAAAGGGTCTGTATCATCTGCAGAGACATTTTTTCATTCTGTTCCTGGTTTTTGCGGATTTCGCTTTGCTGGCGTTTCAGTTCTATATCCTGGACATTTTTGATGGCTCTTACAATATTGACAAAGAGCAGGATCAGCATGCCGGCGCCCACAAACAGTCCGGACATTAATGTGACAAAGTATACGGAGGTTGCTTCAACGGCAATACACAGGATCGCTGCCAGCAGACCAATGAGCAAAAGCCGGTCGGCCTTGTTTTTTTCGGTGCGTATATATTGGAAAAGGTGTACAAATATTGTGGCAACGGTGATCGCCAGGATTCCGTGACTTACAGGCATGGTTTCGATATAATCTGCAATACCTGCAGCAGTGAGGATCGTACAGACTGCAAAGTTTATCATTGCGATGCTTCCAAGACAGACATAAAATCTGTGATGTAGCCCTTTCTGGAGACTGTCCGCAAAAAACAGGATCGGGAGCGGACACAAAAGGATCATAACGAAGCACAGAGATCCGAGAGCGGAAGCGTTGGGGACCAGGAACTGACGGAGCTTGGATTCACCCAGCATCCAGACGGCGCCCATAACCATGCACCATCCAAGATATTCCGTGTCAAATCGTGTATGATAGACCAATCCTAGAGCGAAACTGAACAGGATCGTGACGATTCCGGCAAACAGGATAAAAAAAGCAATGTAGGTTTCCAGTCCGTATCTGCTGAAAATATATATCCAGATATCTGCCTTGTTTCCGCAGTAAACAGGATTGACAACTCCGGTGTAATTGGAGGTGTAGGTGGTCAGTTCAATACGGAGCTCTTTGCCGGCATCGGACGCATAAACCGGGCAGAAAACATAACGGCTGGCGGAGTTTTTGCCCACAAGCCTTGTTTTATGCGTGGAGTAGCTGGTCCTGAGGTTGTCCCCTACATAAAAATCCACATCCTGCAGGGAAGAACGGATGGCAAAGCAGGTATCTGTAAGATCATCGGGAAGCTGGATGGTGAGGACCATCGTGTCACCGACGGGAACCTTGTAGGTGCCCGGAACGGAGATTTCCCGGGTGGTTCCATCCGGTTTCTGCCAGGTAACGGTACCGGAATAGATCACAGAGGCTGCTGAGGTGTCGGAAGAACGTTCATTCGCACCAAAGATCTGCATAAAAATGAACCAGCCAAGGATGGCGAACATCAGAATATAAAAGAAATATCTTTTTCCCTGGTTAAAGGTTTCTGTTTTTTCTTTCATGGCAATATGCCTCCTTGTAATGGGAAAGGAGTGTTTTGTAAATTGAAAAACTCCTTTAGATCGATTATACCAGACCGGAGTGGAAAAATCAGTATAAACAGACTAAGACGGGTAATTTGGTAAGATTTTACCAAATTTTTTATGAATTCGGTGGTATTATATAAAGCGGATAGAAAACATATCCGATGCATCTGCGTGCAGGATATGGTACAATGGGTAAATGTGGAGTATGACATGCAAAACATGATATATGCAGAATAAAGGATCAGAATAAAGAATGAGAGTAAAGCGACAGGAGGAAGGATTATGAGTAAGATCGTAAATATCACATCAAAAGAGGACAAAGATCAGAAGCTGCAGGATATAGCAAATTCACTGGAGGAGCTGAAGGATGTAATGGCTGAAGTGATAGAAGCCTATGAGGAAGAAAATGCGGACAGCCGGAAGATGGACACGCTGACAGAGGCACTGGATGCGCTTGAGGACGCTTATGAGGCCGTTAACGATGTGCTGCTTGAGGAAATCTGATCATGCAGTACAAGGTTCTGAAGATAGAAGAAGACATGGATTTCGGCTGTGAAGAGCGGCAGCCGGGCGAAGCACTTATGTCAGTAGTGCTGGTGGAAGATGAGAATGGAAATGAAACAAGTCTGCGACATGATGACGGACTTCTGTATGAAAGATATATTAATGAGGGAGATCTTGTTACCATAGACGGGCAGCATCAGCTGTGGAAATTGTAAAACAGAAAGGGTCGTACATCATTGAAGAAAAAAGCATTTAAAGCAGCGTTTCCGTATACCTTGCCTATCTGTGTAGGATTTCTTTTTCTGGGGATGTCCTATGGATTTATGATGCGCAGTAAAGGATTTTCTTTTGTATATCCGTTATGTATGAGCTTTTTCATTTATGCGGGCTCTATGGAGTTTGTTACAGCGAATCTGCTGCTGTCAGCCTTTGATCCGGTGTATGCATTTTTCCTGACACTGATGGTGAATGCGAGACATTTATTTTATGGGCTTTCCATGCTGGAGAAATATAAAAATACTGGATGGAAAAAGTTTTATCTTATTTTTGGAATGTGTGATGAGTCATTTACCGTGAACTGCACGGTAGAGCCACCGGAAGGCGTGGATCGCGGATGGTTTATGTTTTTTGTCAATGCGCTGAATCAGTTTTACTGGGTGGCAGGTGCTACCTCAGGTGCACTTTTGGGGTATGTGATCCATTTTAATACAAAGGGGATCGATTTTGTCATGACCGCACTGTTTGTGGTTATGTTTGTTGATCAGTGGGAAGATGCACAAGATCATAAGCCGGCGCTGGTCGGAATTGTATGCTCTGTAATTTGCCTGGTGATCTTTGGAAGCGGGAAGTTTATCCTTCCGTCAATGGCATCGATCGTTTTATGCTTCCTGGGAATGAAGAAGCATGAGGAGAAGAGAAAAAAAGAACGTATACAGAAGTCAGGAGAATATCAGGCATGACAGTTGGGTATAGCCGGACAGGAGGGATAAGGAATGACTATGACAATAACACAGCAGATCATAACGGTTGTGGTAGTGGTCCTAGGGACTATGACAACGCGATTTTTGCCGTTTATCATATTCCCGGAAGGAAAGGAACCGCCGGCTGTGATCACCTATTTGGGAAAAGTGCTGCCCTGTGCAGTGATCGGATTGCTGGTGGTATTTTGTTTGAAGGATGTGCCGGAAAGTACTTATTACGGACTGCCGGAGCTGATCGCAATACTGTTCATTGTGGTATTACATAAATGGAAGAAGAGTACATTGCTCAGCATAGGAGGGGGAACGGTGTTTTATATGGTGCTGGTGCAGACCATATTTGGTTAGGCAGAAATATGTGAAAAACAGAAAATGAAAAGCTAAGGCAGGATACGATAACCGTATCCTGTTTTTTGATTGCAGCAGTAATTTATGAAATTGCTGTAGATCAGATAAGCAGGCACAGAAGTGTGAAAGTATAATAAGCCGTGAAAAGAAGCGAGCGGTCGCGAAAATGAGCACGTCCGCAAAGGACGCACAGATGTATTTCCTTGTTCCTGGAAAATACAGAGGAAATATGCCGGGATCAGAGGAATCTGTAATTGTAACAGAACAACGATACCCCTTACTTGTCTGTGAATCCGATTGCACAGGCCTAAAAGCCTCAGCGTAGCTGGAGACAATAAATAGTGTGTGTGGAATGGTGTGTTATGAAAATAACAAAAATGAGTAACTTTTGCTCTCACAATGGAATAAAAAACGACAAGACACTATGCGGCTTTATGGCTGTAAATGCATGCGTTTCAAGAGTTTATACAGGGAACATGGAATACCATGAAATGTGAATGAATTAACACATAATTTTGAAAAATATACTCAAAATATAACCATACTATATTGACAAAATTAAAAATAAATGATAATCTGTGACCAGAACAAAACGAGAATGACTAAAATTTTTATGAAGTTAAGAATAAAAAGGTAAGCACGAAAGGAGTATCTTAAAATGGCCGAGATCAAAAAAATGGGTTACTGTGTAAACGGTGAGTGGAAAGAGTCAAAGGCAGAGAAATACATGGATGTTACAGATTCCAGTACAGGTGAGGTGATCGCGCAGGTTCCCTGCTGTACACCGGATGAGGTAGAAGAGGCGATCGCTTCCGCACAGGCTGCATTCCCGGAATGGTCCTCACTTTCTCTTGCAAAGAGACAGCAGTATATGTTCAGATGGAGAGATGTTCTTTATGCTCATAAGGAAGAGCTTTCCGTACTTTGTGCAAAAGAGCTCGGAAAGAACATCAAAGAGGCAAGAGGAGATGTTCAGAAAGCAATTGAGCCTACAGAAGAGGCATGTGCACTTCCGACAATGATCCAGGGCGATGCTGCAATGCAGGTAACTACAGGATATGATACAGCTACATATCGCAAACCACTTGGAGTAACTGCTGGTATTGTTCCGATGAACTTCCCGGCAATGATCCCATGGGGCTGGATGGTTCCGCTTTCCATTGCATGTGGAAATACATTAGTACTGAAAGCAAGCTCCCAGACACCACTTACAGCTATGAGGATCATGGAGCTCTTCTATACAGAGGGCGGATTCCCGAAGGGTGTTGTAAACCTTGTGACCTGCAGCCGTGTAGAGGCTGATATCCTTCTTACAGATGAGAGAGTAAAGGCTGTTACATTCGTAGGAACAACAGGTGTTGGTAAACAGGTATATTCCAAAGCAGCAGCTCATGGCAAACGAGTTCAGGCACAGTGTGAGGCAAAGAACCATGCACTTGTACTTGAGGACTGCAACCTTGAGGCTACTGTTAATGCGATCATCAACTCTACATACGGATGCGCAGGTATGAGATGTATGGCTCTTCCGGTTGTATGCGTACAGGATAGTATCGCAGACGAATTTGTTTCACTTCTTAAGAAAAAAGCAGAGGCTATGAAGCTTGGCTGTGCATATGATGAAGATACCGATCTCGGCCCGGTTGTAAATGCAGGCCATAAGGAGAAGATCTGTAACTGGATCCAGAAGGGTATCGATGAGGGTGCGGAGCTTGTACTTGACGGACGTAATGTAGTAGTTCCGGGATATGAGAACGGATTCTTCGTAGGACCGACAATTCTTGATCATGTAACACCTGAGATGACAGTTGGAAACCGTGAGATCTTCGGACCGGTAACCTGTATCAAACGAGTAAAGGATTACGAGGAAGGCATCGCAGTCATGAATGCCAATCCATTTGCAAATGGTTCTTGTATCTTTACACAGAGCGGATATTACAGCCGTAAATTCGCTATGGAGACAGATGGCGGTATGGTAGGAATCAATGTAGGTATCCCGGTTCCGACAGCATACTTCCCATTCTCCGGAAACAAGGATTCCTTCTTTGGTGATCTGCACGTTCTCGGAAAAGACGGCTATCGTTTCTTCACAAGAGCAAAAACAGTTACAACACACTGGTTCGATGAAGCTGCCGGAAAGAGAAAGGTCGGCACATGGGAAGGAAGTACTGAGGCTTAAGAAAGCTTCATAAATAAATTTATGACACGGAAAGGCAGATCGGGTAAGATCTGCCTTTCAGATAAAATCCTCTAATGAAATGAGCATATTCAAAAACGGTGCATCTGCTGGATTTCCGGCAGATGCACCGTTTTTTAGGGCCAATATCCGATTTAATCGATCGTCATAACACGGATGCCGTGCTCCTGGCAGAAGCTGTCGTATTCTTCAGGAAGTGGCTGGTCGGTTACGATGGCGTCAAGCTTTTCCATGGAAGAATAGGTCATAAGCGAGATCCGGCCGAATTTGGAATGATCTGCAAGAAGGATCATGCTGTTGGCATTCTCTGCGATGGCTTTTTTGGTGATGTATTCCTCGGCGCTGGCATTGGTAAGTCCGCTCTTCATGGTTACACCTGTGCAGGCCATAAAAGCCATGGAAATGTTGTAGGTCTGCAGATAATCATTGATATCCGGTCCTGTGAAGGACAGGGTCTTGCGGTTCAGCTTTCCGGGAACGGAAATGATATCCAGGTTCGGATAGGATGCTGCCTTGTTGAAGATAAGCAGGCTGTTGGTCAGGATCGTACAGTGCTTATCTGCAATAAAATCAACCAGGTTCAGGCAGGTTGTACCTGTATCGATATAGATGGTATCGTCTTCTGCCACAAGCTCTGCGGCACGGCGGCAGATTTCTTTCTTTTCGTCAGGAAAACGTCCGCCACGCTCTTCGTAAGACAGAAGGGGAAGAGTCTGTGGAGTTTCGAGTGCTGCGACACCGCCATATACTTTCATGATACTGCCACGTTTCAGAAGGATATCGACATCTCTTCTGATGGTGTTTTTGGATACGTTGAATTTCTCACATAATGTATCGAGAGAAGCGTTCTTATGCTCCAGCACATATTCTTCGATCATGTCCAGTCGCTGTGATTTCATAGAGGTCTACCTTCTTTCTATTGGTTAAGTCTTGGTTATATTTTATCATAAAAGAAGGTAGAGATAAAGTGCTTTTATAAGAACATACCAAAAATTATTTCCCTTCAAAAATATCTTGACGAAATTCTTATTTGAATGTAATATGAAAACGGTTTTCAAATTCAAATCTGCCATGTAAGGTGCAGTTGATAGAAGAGAGTAGGAAATATAATGGAAGAAAAAATGAAATACAGCACCAGGCAGCAGAAAATAATTCTGGAATGCCTGCAGGAATATGGAGATACATTTTATACCATAGATCAGTTTATGGAGCTCCTTCGTGGAAAAGAGATCCAGATCGGAAGGACAACGGTATACAGAGGACTGGAGCGGCTGCAGAAGGAAGGAGCGGTGCTGAAGGTTCCCTCTGTGGAGGGAGCGCCTGCCCAGTATCGTTTTATACGTGATGAGGAGCGGAAGAATTATGGTAAGCTTGTGTGTCTGGAATGTGGGCATACGATCCCTCTGCAGTGTGGATGTATCGATCATTTTGTGGGACATGTGCTGGATGAACACGGATTTGAGATCGATCAGAGTCGGACGATCTTTTATGGATATTGTGACAGCTGCAGGAGGCTTAAAAAATGAATGTTAACAGAGGGAAGATGACAGCGGCAGCAGTTCTGGCGGTGACGCTTCTTGTTGTGGGCGGTGTGACCGGATATGGTTTGCACAGGGCCGGAACGGTGGGACAGCCATTTGTGGAGGATGGCCGACTGAAGGTGATGGCCAGCTTTTATCCCATGTATGATTTTGCCCGGAAGGTAGGGGGCGACAGGATCCAGGTAAAGGATATGGTTCCGGCGGGAACGGAGCCTCATGACTGGGAGCCGGCGGCAACGGATATCCGGAATCTTGAGGATGCAGATGTGTTTGTCTATAATGGTGCGGATCTGGAGCACTGGGCGGAGGATGTACTGGATA
>OKTM01000178.1_pt1 | contig 40224 bp, 37 predicted proteins | sample 1606401 | NCBI WGS metagenome assembly OKTM01 (sample SAMEA3879583, study PRJEB24766) | human gut metagenome | biome: human-associated habitat; feature: feces | place: USA | collected 1985/1987 | reverse complement strand
GTGGGAAGATGGGGTCGTTGGCATAAACCGACTTGGGGAGGATCTCGCCCTCACAGTACTGGTTGCCATAAAGGGTAAAGGTACCGAGGTCGGGAGCGTTGTCCACAATGAACACATTGTAGTCCGGCCAGCCGTCCAGCAGACCATCCAGCTCGTAGGAGTCATTGCCCCGGAAGCCGGTGCCAATCTTCTTCATATAGAAGCCGCCCGGTTCGAGCCGTCTCAGAAGGTCTGCGTGGAGCTGTCGTGCCTTGTCCTGCGCGGTGTTGCGGGAGGAGAGATTCACGGTCAGGATCTCGTCGGTCTCATGTTCCAGACTGCACCGTCCATTCGTACAGATATGCACCTTCCGGCCTCGTGCGGTGAAGTAGCTGCCGGAATCAGCAGCGCCCGTCAGGTCGTCTGTTATCTCTGTCAGTCTCACGGCTCTGCTCCTCTCTGTTTGTTCAAACATACTGTTTGTTCGTTCTCTGAGCAGAGAATAACATTCTCCCCCGGATTCGTCAATAGTTTTTGTTTCATTTCATGACATTGCACACATTTCCGGGCATGTTTTGTTCACTTACGCCATTAAAATCACGCTATTTCTGTTCTTTTGAACATTTATTGCATTGTATTCTTTTCTCCTTGGCTCAAGTATCCAGCATCCTTGCAAAGAATCTTTTCTACGTCATATTTTGTTTATTCAAACAAGATTCTTCTGAATTTTCCGGTTCGTCCAGACGGCTTTCACCCGCCTATCAAACACAAAAAAGTTATATCTCGCTCACTCAAATCATGTTCAAACGAACACAAAAAAGGGCTGTTGCAAAATAGCGCAACACAAATAGCTATAACAATTTCAAAAATAAGCGAAAAAGCAAACAATGCAAAAAGCAAGTACATCACATCTCCATCAAAAATTCTGGTTTTCGAGAAAAAGTGTTGCACTTGCTTTTCTTTATGTGAGATTTCATTTTAAATTATCTCGTATTATCGCAAAAATAGAGGGCGCTGCATTTTACAGCAGCCCCCTCATCTTCATTTTATCAGACCATTTTGAGCTGAGTCTGTGCACTTGCCAGGATCTTTTTCCACCCGGCAGGAAGGTTGGTATCGGTGATGACCAGATCCATATCCGGGATGTCCGCAAAGTGGTTGGCCTTTACCAGCCCGAACTTGCTGGAGTCCGCCAGAATGATGTTCTGGGCCGAGGATTCAATCATAGCCTTTTTGTTCTCCACGATGTTGGCGTTGATGCAGGTGATGCCCAAACTCTGGTGGACCCCCGACACCGAGAGAAAGGCCTTGTTGGCCCGGTGGCGGCGGATGAACTCCACCGCCTCCGGGGAAGTAAAGTTGTAATCCTCCGGATGGTAGTACCCCCCAGGGAAAATCGCATGGACATTGGCGTGCTTCAGCAGCTCGGCCAGAATGATGAAATTATAACAGAGCACCGTAAACTCAAACTCGGTGGGCAGATAAAAGGTCATGCGGGAGACCGTGGTGCCGTTATCCAGAAACACCCAGTCCCCGGGGCGGATCAGGGAGGCCGCATACTTGGCAATGCGATCCTTCTCGCTGAAATTCTCCAGCCTTGCCCGGCGTAGGTCGTAGGTCTCCCCCTCGTAGGAATAGCCGTTGCCGCCCTCCACCAGAGTGGCGTAGCCGTAGCTGCGCTCCAGCACATGGTTTTTGCGCAGCAGTTCCAGATCCCGCCGCACTGTCATCTCCGAGACCCTCAGCGTCTCAGCCAGCTCTTTTACCGAGATCTTCTGGTATTTTTTCAAAAGATCCAGCTCCTGAACCATCCGCTTTTCCTTGCCGCTTTCTGTTTTCAACGCCAAAACCTCCTCACAGGTCGTTGTCTGCCTTTATTATGCACTTTTTGACTGTTCAATGCAACAATAAGCTGTTCGTTTTCCTTCAATTCAACCTTTTCCACAAGTTTTTCCTGTGTTTTCTATCAAAAACATCCAGTTTTCGGGGCTTTGGAATCAAAAGTATCATGAACTCTGGTATGAAGTGAAGCCCTATCTGGACGCTCTCCACCGTGCGCCCGAACTGGTGCGCGGCTTTCTGGAAAAGATTCTTGCCCCCAAGCAGGAGCGCACCATGAATGTGCAGCAGAAAAACCGCAAGCGTGGGCAGGATATGGAACTTTGATTTTCGGAGGATACCATTTGAACAAAAAGAAGAAGTCAAACAAATCCGGCTACCCGGATGAAGCAATCAAGACCCTTGCGCGTTGCTTTTATCCCTCCATGGTTGAGTTTTTCAACAGTGAGGAAGGCCAGCGTGAATATGAGGAATGGCTGAAAGAGCAGGAAGCACTACAAGCCTTGCCTGTTGCCGCATAAAAACAGCAGGACGCTCCCAGAAAAGGGAACGCCCTGCTTTACATAGATGTTTCTTACCGGGGTGTGTCCGCTTGGGCACACCTCTTATTTTTTTGCCCTTAATCTTCTAGCCCATGGCTCCCGGCTGCATTTTTCAAATATTCCTCCGGGTCACCGTTCAGAATCAAATCGGCATAGCTCAGCGGGTCATTGTAGATAAGGTAGTCCAATTCCGTCCTCTGCGCCATGGTCACGTCCAATTCATCCTCGACCCCGGTGCAGTCGATGGAAATTTTTCTTCCATCCCGGAGCAGCAGCTCCACGCAGTCAGTATCCATGTTGAACTTGCAGGCTCTTTCATCGTACTTCATAATCATACCCTCCAAATCTTGTTATTGGCTTACGCTCTACGACAAGGCATCGGAGGTTTGCGCCGTCCACGGGAGCCTTCATTGTTGTACCCGAAGAAAACGAAAAATCCGAACCCTTCTCCAATCGGAAACAGGTTCGGATTTTTCTTGTTTGGTGGGCGCGGGTGGATTCGAACCACCGAAGCTGAAAGCAGCAGATTTACAGTCTGTCCCCATTGGCCACTCGGGAACACGCCCTTATACAGTTTTTTGCAGTCGAGGACTGCCTGTATATATTACCACTCGGGAGCGTGTTTGTCAACTGCTTTTTACAGCTTTTTCGGGAAAATCCGGATGCTGGACGGCATGGTTCAGTCGCGGGGACGGCCGTAGCGGTGGATCTTCTTGGAGGGGCGGCGGTCATGCTGGGCGTTGAGGAAGAGCCACGCGACATAGACGATGGCGCAGAGGGCGCTGACGCAGAGCACGACCCTGAGGTAGAGACTGCCGAAGAACTCCTGCAGCTTCGAGAGGGAGTAGAGCAGGCTGCTCTGGCTCACGTCCTGCCCGGCGATGAGGTTGACCATGCCGATGGTCTCGCCGGCCAGCTTCAGCTCCACCGTTCCGATGATGTCGCCCTGCTGGATGGGGGCGCAGACGTAGTCGGGCAGATGGAAATACTTCTGGGTCACGGTGCCGTCGCCCGAGGAGGGCAGGAGGGTCATCATGCTGTTGTCGGGGTAGAGCTTGAGGGTGTCGGTGTCGGAGGAATATTTGACGGGGATCTCGGCCAGTGCGAGGTCGGTGTCCAGCGCGGGCTGGATGGAAAAGCTCTGGAATACCCAGTCGATGAGCCGGGTCGTCTCGTAGAGGGCCGGTCGGCGGTTGGCATAGCCGTAGGCATCGCAGGTGTCAGGGCTTTGCATGATGCAGAAGATATAGGTCGAGCCGTTCTGATTGGCCCACGAAACATAGCTTTGGTCGCCGTGGTCGTTTTTGTAGGCCATCACATCGCACATACCGCCCTGCATGGCCTTTCGGTAGAAGCTGCCGCCGCTGGTCTTGTTGAGCGCTACATTCTGGCTCAGGAGGACGAAGCTCTTGGCGTGCTTTTCCTTGGCGGGCATGGTGAAGGTGGGGGCGGACGAGATCTCCACGAAGGCATCAAAGCTCATCAGATACCGCAGGATAAGGTACATATCCACGGCTGTGGTCACATTGCCGCTGTCGAGGCCGCAGGCGTCCGTCCATGTGCTGCCGGTGGTGCCGATGCGCTGGGAGAGGGCATTCATCTGGCTCACCCAGCCGGCGAGGTCACCGCCCGAGAGGCTGTAGGCGAGGCCCATGGCGGCTTCGTTAGCGTTCCGCGTCACCATCGCATAGACGGCCTCCCGGTAGGTGAAGGTCTCGTTGGAGCGCATATCGGCGTTGTCGCTGTTGTGGACGTAGTCCGAGATGGCAAAGGGCATCTGGAAGGTGTTGTCGAGCTGGTCGGCATAGTTTGTCAGCAGCAGCGCGATGGTCATATATTTGGTCAGCCCCCCGGCGGGCACCTGACGGGAGCTGTCCTTGTCGTAGACGATGATGTTGGTGTCTGTATTGACGACATAGGCGCTTCTGGCCTGCACCTCATAGAAGAGGCTGGGGTCGAAGAGGGCTGAGGCCGGTGCACACAGGCAGCTCAACAGCAAAACAAGGCTGAGAAACAGGGTAACGATACGTTTCATGTGGACATTTTCCTCAAAAAGCGATAATATATTATAGTATCGGACAAAAAGCATGGTCCGTTCACACAGAGCAGAAACAAGGCTCGCCAGAGGGGCCTTATACTTTATAATAACAGGTTTGATGGGGCGTGACAAGGCTTTTGGGTCGATTTCACACTCCGCACAGGGAGGCAGAGAATGGTATATCTTACGGGCGACACCCACGGCGAGCTGGACCGTTTCAAAGAAAGAGAACTGCGCCGGGCAGGCAAGGGCGACATCGTCATCGTGCTGGGCGATTTCGGCTTCGTGTGGGACGGCAGCAAGGCCGAGCAGAAGAAGCTGGACTGGCTGCGCAGACGGCCTTACACCCTCCTCTTCCTCGACGGAAGCCACGAGAACTACGACCTGCTGGAGCAGTATCCCACCGAGGAAAAATTCGGCGGGCTGGTGCAGCCGCTGGGCGGGGAGCTGTACCATGTCTGCCGGGGCAGCGTTTTGGAGCTGGAAGGAAAGAAATATCTCTGCTTCGGCGGTGCGGAAAGCCCGGACAAGGAAGAACGGGAGACCCACGTCAACTGGTGGCCGCAGGAGATGCCCTCGGACGAGGAATACGCCCGCTGCGAAGCCGCGCTGGAAGCAAACGGCTGGCAGGTAGATTATGTGCTGACCCACGACGCGCCAAGCAAGTTTCTGGATTTCAGCGTGCTGGCTGTGGGCGAGAGCAACCGGCTGCACCTCTTCCTCGACAAGGTCGTGATGAAGACGACCTACGAAAAGTGGTTCTTCGGCTGCTATCACCGGGACGTGCAGCTCTCCACCAAGAGCCGCTGCCTCTTCTGCGATGTGGTGAGCATCGGGGAGAAGAAAAAGTGGTGGCAGAAAAAGAGCAGACATTGAAACAGAAGGCCTCCGCAGTTTGACGCTGCGGGGGCCTTTTTTGCTGCTCTTCAGTTCATGGCCCCGGCCTGATCGAACATCTGCTCGACCTGATGGGCCAGCAGGGCGTGCTCAGGGCGCTCGAGGAGTGGGTCTGCGGCCAGCAGGGCCGCGGCCTCGCTCTGGGCGGCGTGGAGGGTGCGGGTGTCGTTCATGAGGTCGGCGACCTGTAAGGTCGGCAGGCCATGCTGGCGGCTCCCGAAGAAGTCGCCGGGGCCGCGGGTCTCGAGGTCGTACTGGGCCACGGCGAAGCCGTCGGAGGTGGAGCAGAGGAAGCGGAGCCGCTTCTGCACCGACTCGGAGGTGTTGTCGCTGACGAGGAAGCACCAGCTCTCCGCCGCGCCCCGGCCTACCCGTCCGCGCAGCTGGTGGAGGGCGCTCAGGCCGTACCGCTCGGCATTCTCGATGACCATGACCGTGGCGTTTGGCACGTCCACCCCCACCTCGATGACGGTGGTGGAGACGAGGGCATCCAGCCGCCCGGCCTTGAAATCTTCCATGACCTCGGCTTTTTCCTTCGGCTTGAGCCTGCCGTGCATCAGGCCCACCCGGCGGTCGGGCAGCAGGGCTTTGGCGATGTCCTCGTAGTAGCTCTTGACGGCGTTGAGGCCGCTGCTGCCCGCGTCTTCGATGGCGGGGCAGACGATATACACCTGACGCCCGGCACCGATCTCCCGGTCGAGGAAGCCGTAGAGGTCGGCCCGCTTCTTGCCGGTGATGCAGCGGGTCTTGACCGGCTTGCGGCCCGGCGGCAGCTCGTCGAGGATGGAGATGTCAAGGTCGCCGTACATCAGAAGCCCCAGTGTCCGGGGAATGGGGGTGGCGCTCATGACCAGCAGGTGGGGGTTCGCGGCCTTTTCGGCCAGCAGGCCCCGCTGACGGACGCCGAAGCGGTGCTGCTCGTCCACGACGGCAAGCCCCAGCCGGGCGAAGTCCACGCCCTCGCTGAGGATGGCGTGGGTGCCCACGATGAGGTCGGCTTCGTCGTCCCGGATGGCGGCGAGGGTGGTGCGGCGCGGGGCAGCCTTCATCCCGCCTGTGAGCAGGGCCACCCGCATCCCGAAGGGGGCAAGCAGGCGGTTCAGGTTCTCGGCGTGCTGGCTGGCCAGAATCTCAGTAGGCGCCAGAAGCGCTGCCTGATACCCGGCCCGGATGCAGGCCCAGATGGCCGCAGCGGCCACCAGCGTCTTTCCGCTGCCCACGTCGCCCTGCAGGAGCCGGTTCATGGAGGTCTCACCCGCCATATCGGTCAGGATCTCTTCCACGGCCCGCCGCTGTGCACCGGTGGGAGAAAAGGGGAGAGCGTCCCAGAAGGGGGAGGCGTCGGCCTTTTGCATGGGCGCACCGGTGGAGGCTGCGCCGTGGTTTTTCATCCGCCCGATGCCCAGCTGCAAGACCAGCAGTTCTTCGTAGATGAGCCGCCGCCGCGCCGCGAAGGCCTCCTCCTCAGAGGCAGGGCAGTGGATGGCCCGGACGGCGTCGGCCTTGGGGAGCAAGCGGTATTTTTTCAGCATCCCGGGGGGCAGGGGGTCGGGCAGAAGCTCGACGTGAGGGAGGAGCTGGCGCACACATTTGGCGATGGCGCTGCTGGTCAGCCCTTCGGTCTGTGGGTAGACGGCCTCGAAGGGGGAGGAGGTCACCTGTGCGTCGGTGCGCACCTGCGGGTTGACCATCTGGCGGCGGAGCATCCCGCCGGTCACGATGCCCTGAAAATAATATTCCTGCCCCAGCTCCAGCTTCTGGACCGCATAGGGATTGTTGAACCATGTGACCTCGAGGCTGGACACATCATCCCCGGCGGTGATGCGCTCCATCCGCCGCCCGCCCGGGAGGATGCGCCCGCCGGGCTTTGCGAATACCTCGGCCTTCACGACGCACTCGGTGTCGCTGGGAGCTTCAGCGATGGAATAGGGCTTCGAGAAATCCAGATACCGGCGGGGATAGTGGCAGAGCAGGTCGCTGAGGGTCAGGATGCCCAGCTTCTCGAACCGCTCGGCGGTCTTAGGGCCGACGCCCTTGAGGTAGCGCACCGGAGTGTCCGGGGTGAGGGTGGTGTGAGACTCGGCAGGCATGGCGCGGCCTCCTTTCCGGAAAGTGATGATATGTCCATTGTATCACGGCGGAGGGCAAAAGAAAAGCGCCCCGCCGGAGCGGGGCGCGAAGACGTTCAGACCTTGCTGCCCATTCGGAACAGACCTTTGAGTCCCTCCCAGAAGGCCACGACCCGGGCGCGGGGGAGGAAGTAGTTGACCAGCAGCGCCACGATGACGCCGATGGCCACCAGCATGGCACTGACGGCAGTTTTGATGGTGCGCCAGCCCACATGGAGCTGGAAATCCTTGCGCGGGAACTCTGGCATGAGTCTGTATCCTCCTCTGTTGATGCAGTTCTTAGCCGTTTTTTTGCGGACACGCCTAGCATAGCACAGAGCGAAGAGGGGAGACAAGACTTTTTGCGTAAGTAGATTATTTAACGAGAGCGGAAAACAAAAAATCCCGGATGCCTCAGCACCCGGGAGTCTTTTGGAGGTGACGACCAGATTTGAACTGGTGGATGAGGGTTTTGCAGACCCTTGCCTTACCACTTGGCCACGTCACCATATTTGGAGCAACTGTTGCTGCTCCTTATGGAGCGGCCGACGAGGCTCGAACTCGCTACCTCCACCTTGGCAAGGTGGCGCTCTACCAGATGAGCTACGGCCGCAGATTCATTGTGGCGTGCCGGGCGTTCCCGGCGACGTCAATTATTATACCGCAGTTTTTTGCCCTTGTCAACCATAAATTTGCATTTTTCGAAAAAAGAGCCGCTGCCGTCCCCCTGCTGCGCACAAAACTGCGCCGTCGTTCAAGTTTGTCCGGACTGACGCGAAGAAAATTTAATTGCTTTCCTATTTTAAAGCCGTTATAATTAAGGTTATCAAATCGTTGCTGAACTTTCGCGCCTGCTGCTTCGGGCCGCACCGGGGATCAGGCGTGTTTTCATGCATGGGAATATGTCGTCAGGAAAAGGAGCAAACGCAATGTACAAGATCACGGAAAAGGTGGCGCTCAACCCCACCGTTACAAAGATGGTCATTGAAGCCCCCCTCATTGCCAAAAAGGCAAAGCCGGGCCAGTTTATCATTGTGCGCCCGCTCGAGGACAGCGAGCGCATCCCCCTCACCGTCGCAGGCTACGACCGGGAGAAGGGCACCGTGGACATCATCTTCCAGATCGTCGGTGGTACCACGATGGAGCTGAACAGCCTTGAGGTGGGCCAGAGCGTCCACGATTTCGTCGGCCCGCTGGGCCGCGCCACCGAGACCGAGGGCCTGAAGAAGGTCTGCGTCGTCGGCGGCGGCGTGGGCTGCGCCATCGCTCTGCCCATCGCCCGGGAGCTGCACGAGCAGGGCTGCGTCGTCCACAGCGTCGTGGGCTTCCGCAGCAAGGATCTGCTCATCCTCGAGGATGAGTTCAAAGCCTGCAGCGATGAGCTGCGCATCATGACCGACGACGGAAGCTACGGCGCCAAGGGCGTTGTCACCGCCGCCCTCGATGAGCTGGTAGCCGCTGGCAACCAGTACGACCTCGTCATCACCATCGGCCCTCTCATCATGATGAAGTTCGTGGTCAAGACCTGCCAGAAGCACGGCCTCAAGAGCATCGTCTCCATGAACCCCATCATGATCGACGGCACCGGCATGTGCGGCGGCTGCCGCCTGACCGTGGGCGGCGAGACCAAGTTTGCCTGCGTGGACGGCCCCGACTTCGACGGCGACCTCGTGGATTTCGACGAGGCCATGGCCCGCGGCACCATGTACCGCCCCTTTGAGGCCAAGGCCCGCGAAAAGGCCTGCAACCTGTTCAAGACTCAGGAGGGAATGTAAGATGGCTTTCAATATGGACCCCAAAAAGTGCCCCATGCCCACTCAGGACCCCAACGTCCGCAACAAGAATTTTGAGGAAGTGGCTCTGGGCTACACCGCCGAAATGGCCGTGAACGAGGCCAAGCGCTGCATCCACTGCAAGAATAAGCCCTGCCAGACCGGCTGCCCCGTCGGCATCGATATCCCCGAGTTCATCGGCCATGTGGCCGAGGGCGACTTCGAGGCCGCCTATCAGGTCATCAACCGCTCCTCCTCCCTGCCCGCCGTCTGCGGCCGCGTCTGCCCGCAGGAGAGCCAGTGCGAGGGCAAGTGCACCCGCGGCATCAAGAATGAGCCGGTCGGCATCGGCCGTCTGGAGCGCTTCGTGGCCGACTGGCACCGCGAGAACGTCCACACCGCTCCCATCGTGCCTGCACCCAACGGCCACAAGGTCGCCATCATCGGCGCAGGCCCTGCCGGCCTGACTGCTGCCGGTGATCTGGCCAAGCTGGGCTACAAGGTCACGGTCTACGAGGCCCTGCACGTGGCTGGCGGCGTGCTGATGTACGGCATCCCCGAGTTCCGTCTGCCCAAGGCCATCGTCCAGCAGGAGATCGACGGCCTCCGGAAGATGGGCGTCGATTTCGAGTGCAACATGGTCATCGGCAAGGTGCTGACCATCGACGAACTGATGGGCGAGTACGGCTACGAGGCCGTCTTCGTGGGTTCCGGTGCCGGTCTGCCCCGCTTCATGGGCATCCCCGGCGAGAGCCTGAAGGGCGTCTACTCCGCCAACGAGTTCCTCACCCGCTCCAACCTGATGAAGGCCTATCTCCCCACCAGCAAGACCCCCATCCGCACCGGCAAAAAGGTGGCGGTCGTGGGCGGCGGCAATGTGGCAATGGACGCTGCCCGCAGCGCCCTCCGTCTGGGTGCTGAGACGGTCTACATCGTCTACCGCCGCGGCATGGCCGAGCTGCCCGCCCGTAAGGAGGAGGTCGAGCACGCCGAGGAGGAGGGCATCATCTTCAAGACCCTCTGCAATCCCGTGGAGATCCTGCCCGGCGAGGACGGCTTCGTCAGGGCCATCACCTGCATCGAGATGGAGCTGGGTGAGCCGGATGCCTCCGGCCGCCGCCGCCCCATCGAGAAGAAGGGCAGCGAGTTCACCATGGACGTGGACACCGTCATCATGAGTCTGGGCACCAGCCCCAATCCTCTCATCCGCTCCACCACGCCGGGCCTCGAGACCAACCGGCACGGCTGCATCGTCACCGAGGGCGACGAGGGCAAGACCAGCCGCGAGGGCGTGTATGCCGGCGGCGACGCTGTCACCGGCGCAGCCACCGTCATCAAGGCCATGGGCGCAGGCAAGGCTGCCGCCAAGGCCATCGATGAGTACATCCGGAATAAGTAATTTCAGATAACCAAAAAGCAGGGCATCCCGCCGGGATGCCCTGCTTTTTATTGATAAAATTTCGCTGCCTCGCTGTTTTCCAGCGTCAGCAGGCGCATCTTCTTTTCCACCCCGCCTGCATAGCCGGTCAGGCTGCCGCCGCTGCCCACCACCCGGTGACAGGGCACGATGAGGGAGACGGGGTTGTGCCCCACAGCGCCGCCCACCGCCTGTGCCGAGACGCGCTTTCCGCTTTGCTCGGCCAGCTGTCCCGCCAGCGCGCCGTAGGTCGTGGTCTGGCCGTAAGGGATCTTCCGCAGCAGCGCCCACACCGCCTGCCGGAAGTCCGAGCCGACGAGATGGAGCTTCGGCGTGAAGTCCGGCTCCCGACCCGAAAAATAGACATCCAGCCAGCGGCAGGCGGCGTCCAGCGCCGGTGTCATCTTCTCCTCATGCTCCGGAGCAAGTTTTGCCGCAAAGTATTTCTGCGTCTCGAACCACAGCCCGGTCAGGCCCTCTTCGTCCGCTGCCAGCAGGATCCCACCCAGCGGCGAATCATAGTGCATCGTGTACATCATCAAGGCTCCCCGCATGAAAGACCTGAGATCAAGCGCCGTGCGTGGCGTGGGTACGCTTTTCGGCCAGCGTCCTGAGCAGGACACTCACCACAGCAAAACCGATGGCCATACCGAAGATAGCGCAGATGGTGGAGAGGAAATAGAGCTTGGCATTGATCATATCGCCCGAGAAGACATAGAGCATCGTGTAGTAGAGGCTGCCACCGGGAATCATGGGCACGGTGGCGGGCATCTGGAGCACGACGGTAGGGACCTTGATGCGCCGGGCCAGAACTGCGGCCATTAGGCTGCAGAACATGGCCGACGCCATATTGCCTGCGAAGTCCCCGGCCAGCGCGTTCACAGCCAGATAGACGGCCCACGACAAGCCAGCGTTGAGGGCGATGAGCACCATGTACTTTTTGCGCACGCCGAAGACAATGGAGAAGCCGAGGCCTCCCAGCGCACCAGCTAATATCTGCCCCATCACAGCACCCCCTCTGCAAGGACGGTCGCAAGCAGGAAGCCGCCCGCAATGCTGGCCGCAATGAGCAGGGATTCCACAAACCGAAACAGGCCTGTGATGCTCTCGCCCAGCAGCATATCCCGCATCGCGTAGGTAATGGGGATGCCGGGAATGGTCAGCATGATGCATCCGATGAGAATTTTGTCCAGATGGACACCGATGCCCACCCGGACGAGGATGCAGCCCAGAAAGCCCGTCACGATGGAGCAGACCAGATAAAACAGCAGCTGGTTCTCCTTTTTGTAGATGCCTTTCCGATCCATCCAGTTGATGAAACAGGCGAGGATGATCGTCGCCGGGACATCGGCCAGTCTGCCGCCGAAGAAGACAGTAAAGCTTCCCGCCGCCAGCATCGCGCCGACGTAGCTGATCCACGCCGCCTCCGGCTTCGGGTATTTGATGGCCTCTATACGGGCAGTGATGTCCTGCGGCGGAGGGCAGGTGGCGCAAATTTCGCGGGAGAGGGCATTCAACTGTTCTACCCGGTCGAGGTTGGTGGCATAGCCTCCGGCGATGCGCCGGGCCTTGACGATCTCGTCGCCGTCCGGCGTGCGTGCCGTGACCTCAATAAGGGAGGTAATGGTAAACACACCCACCTTATGCATCCCATAGGCGTGGAGGATGCGGGTGATGGTGTCCTCCACCCGCGTCACCTCGCCGCCTGCTAGAAGCAGGGCTTTTCCCATATCAAGGCTGGCATCGACCAGCTGTTCTTCCGGTGTTCTCATCTTGCGTACTCTTTCGTGTGTTACTTGTTGTGGCTGTTCCTATCAGCTATTATAAACATTCATATCCACCTTGTCCAGTTGACGAGCGATGAGCGCAGGTGTTGCCCAGAGGCAGGGTGAAGCCATAGATGTTCTCGGGGACACCCAGCTTCTCGCCGGCGACCTTGATGGAGATGGGCAGAGTGGCGGCAGAAGAAGTGGTGGTGACAGCAACGATCATATACCCCAATAAGCAGCAAGAGCTCGTTTCTCGGCTGGAGGAACTGGCAGACGTACAGGTCAGAAACGACTGCTCAAATTTGATGTCACTTGGCCAACTTGAAATAGGATGATGTCACAAGCCACATTTTGATGTCTTGATGTCACAAAAGCCCCGAAAAGTTTCGATTTCTCGTTACTTTCCGGGGCTTTCAAATTATTCTTCGATAATAAACCGTGCTACCATGTCCCGGCACATCCAGCAGGTGCTTTTTGCCGCAGGTGATGTCAAAGTGATGTCATTCTTCCGAAATTTATCATTTTTCAGTCGTAGACACGTTTTATTTTCTCATATTCCATTATTCGAGCTCGGTAGGTTTAAGTCTTCACTAAGCAAATTTGTTTAGTGCATTTATTCTTGGATGTTCACTTTTCCATGAGATTGCCGTGGTAGATGTGGCTTGCTGATTTTTTAGTATCAGGATAGTATCACACAACCAGCGGGATCTCTGTGAGTATTATAACGTATTTACGTTCAGGATGCAACTGTCTTTTAAGGATTACTTCTTGCTTGCATCTGCCAGATAGTTTTCTCCCCATTTACACATCGCATCCAGTATAGCCCCATCCCATATAGAAATGATGTCTCTTCAAAAATCACCCCGCCTTTAACTTGTCTAACTGTTCCTTTATTTTTTTAGGAGCTTTGCTTTCATCTATGCGATTTTCCCTAATTGCACATTTTAGCATATCCTTTATTTCTCCAGCAGCATAGCGAACAATATATTTTTCTCCATTAGGATCCAATTCCACAATTTTTTGATATACTTTTGTACAGTTAATCAGCTTTTCAATTGTAATATCTACAATATCGTAGTGCGTATTCTGAAGGTCAGGAATGGCAATATCTTGTCCAGCATATGTTTGTTTATACTCAAGGGCATTCTCTGTGAGTATATCTGTATTGATAATTATAAAATCCATTTTTGTGATATCCGAAGATGTAACAGCAATTGCAAGTACTGCATTTCCAATCTCATCAAGTGAATTGATATACCAAGTTGATAAGGTTCCATTTTTAGAACGAAACTCCATTGTCGGTATATCGGCGTAAACTTTTTGAACATCAGTCTTGTCAAGGAGAGAAAAGATCTCATCCATTTTTCCAAGCTTTCGTACCAAAAAAGCCATTATTCCATCCCATCTCTTTCGATATACTTTATAACCTTATCAACGTAATTCTGAAGCCATTTAGGATAACATGATACATTCCTCAAGTAAGCCAATCCCTTTTTTGAATTCCATCTCTCGAAGCACTGAATTGCCTTATCCCTTACAGATAGTATTTTATTCGTTAATAAGCCCATCGCCATAATCTGCCCTTTGGGCGAAACAGCTTCATATGGAACACATGCAATCATGGTCAATATTCCTTCTAGTATGTGCGCTTCTCCTAAATTGGATGAATACACACGCATTAACGCTTCTGTTATGAAATCCAGCTGTCCTTGCTCATATCCTTCAATCATATATTGTTCAGAACGAGATACTTCACCATCAATAAATTCGTCTTGCTGAATTAGTATACGTATTTCATTTGCATACCGTAAAATAATTTTCTCTCGTGCCTCAACTTCTGATTGCGCAATATAGTCAAGAATTGCTGCCCCATATAAATCCGTTGATTTTTTATTCTCTCCAAAATTATTAGTATAGAGTGATTGTTGTTTTTTCTTATTCAATTGGTCTTTGAGATAATCATCATTTGTAGATGCGTCCTCTTGTTCTTCAAAAACTTCAATAATTGCACGCCTTAAAGATGAACTCTCTGGCAAATAATACACAGTCGATCCATCTCGAGACTTAATAAAAAGTTCTCGTGATATCTTATTTATCATTTCCAACCAGCCTCTCTACGTCTCCTATGAGCTTTACAGCAATAGTCTCTGCGCTTTGAACAAAAGACAGCAACGAGTCTTTATTAAACCGCATGCTTTGATTCTGAGGGGCTGTATTAATATCTATATGGAATAAACATGCTGCTTTTTGCCCAGTCATATCTTGTCCGGAAGAAATGTCAGTAATGACATTGACGACTTCTTGCTGTTCGCCTAGTGGAATATTCACTTGAGAATTTGTACGCATAGACCACTCTGAAAACTCTTTATCATTGTAATATGCAGCAGCTACAACTAATTTTTTTCCGCACATGCGCAAATCCTCAAAGCTACCGAATTCACATACCTGTTGAATATTAATAGCTAATCTATTTGAAGCTATACCAAAGTAATCCATAACAGCAGAAAGCACTTTAACTGAAAAATCATAGAACGTCTCTATATCAATATTGGAATCATCCGCTTTGTTATAATTAACATCAATTCTATCATTTAGTATCGCGATACTATATCGTTGATTTTGAGTAACAAACCCAAGACTTGCAATAGTTGTGATTTTATTAGACATAATTTCTATTTGCTGACTATTAATAATATTCGGCAAAAATATTTCCTTGGTTTCTGTGTTAATTTTATTCATAAGAGCAACAATTATGTCGGGAGTCGGTGTAATTGTAAATTTTCCAAATACCGACAATTGATAATTTAATGCAACTGACATTGTAACATCCTCCTTGCTATTTTCATTTAATACATAATAATTCTTATTAATTCGAAAAATGTATCTATTTCGGTTGATCATTAAGTGCATCCACCTTTCATACAACTCTCAGTCATCTTGATTGGAAAACAACCGTTGTACAAAGTGTATGCAATATTTTGGGCTATATCAACCTCTACTCAACTCGATTGCAAATAAAGTTGAGATTCCAAAACTAGCGTTTTTGACTTATCACTTATGCTAGAAGCTTTGCCAGCTGTGAACATCTTACAAGAGATAATTCTCTTGGCTCAATTTTTTTTAGCCCACCACCGTAAATTCTGCTTTCGCATTCAAAATCACTTGCCGTTATATCCGATAAAGCCCCCCATATTTCATTGATAATATCTGGTGATTGTTCAAGTATATTTAAAACATCATTTTTGGGGTATAGCATCAAGTAAGAGTTCGTCACAATTGCATCTGAGTGGTTTAAGATAAATCTGAATGGTGGTTTATCGTCCACCTTTTTTCTCCCCATATATGAACACAAAAAAGGTGTCACAGACCTTTTCTCTTGGAAATACCAAACTTTCCTATTTTTGCACAAATATTTTTTTGATACAGTATCTCTCCCCGCATCCAAATACTTCCAAACATTAAGATGTTGCTCCTTCAGTTCTCTTTCTGTTAGTGTACAGTCAAGCAAAAAGTACTGTGTTTCCAAACACGGATACCCATTTTGATCTCTAAAAATCTCATTATCTTTTAAAAATCGTGGACTAGGTAAAATCGGAACAAAAAACTCAGATTCGAGACCCAATGCTTCAATTTGCTTCTTAGATAAAATGAAAAAATTATTATCACCCGTAGCAAGGCCTCGTTTAATTCTAAAGAAATCCCCTAATACAGGTTCGCTCTCTCCTTGATAACTACTTTTATTTTGAACAAGCACAGTCCATTTTCTTCGGCTTTGCAGTGTAATTTTATCAATCTTTTTTACAACATCCGGTTCTTCATGGGTACCTCCAAAAGAAAGTTCTACATCATAGTTTTCAGGACTCGCTTCGTTTTTAAACCACACAACACACGATGAAACCAGTGCATCGTCAAATTTACTATTCTGTGGATCATATCTGTGGATTCTGAGCAAGTGAACAGTATTTAAGAAATAGTCTTTCAATACTTCTCCATAATTAACATCCATAAACTCACTTGGAATAAGCCATCCACATATAGCACCAGGGGCGAGCCACTTATGTGACAATAGAATAAAATAACAGTACAAGCCTGCAAGACCTGAAAGTTCATATCCTGTTTCACTTTTTGTTCTATTGTAAAGTCTTTCTTTTTGTTCTCTTTCCATGCATTGATGTCTTACATATGGCGGATTACTGATTAGAAAGTTTACTTTTTTATCACAGTCGGCTTCTGTAAAGTCAGTGTGTTCAATTTTAATCCCACTATTTTCCCAAAGTTTTCGTGCAGCGAAAAAGAAATCATCATCTATTTCAAATCCAATGGATTTTCTCAAACGCTTCGCTGTTTTCTCACATTCCTCTAACAACGCCGAATAGATTGTTCCCGTTCCAATCGCCGGCTCCAAGAAATCTATGGTATCTGAATTTAGCAATTTCAATCCATATGTCACAATTTCTTGTGCCAACGCATAAGGCGTAGCAAACTGTCCAAGCTTTCTTCGAGTTTCTATGCTCTTTTTATTATCAGTCATATACTGTAATAAAACTCGATTCGCCTCAATTTCGTTCAAATATCCAATTGATTCAAATCGCTTATTCTGTGTTCCCATATCCAATCAATTCCCTCTGCTGCTTCGTACCCCAAATATCCAGAATCAAAATATCCACATAGAAACAGACTATATGACACAGCTGCTCCATATGTATTTTTCAATTGCTGCATCTTCGTAGCCTCCTCTTTGCGCCGCTTATTAACATTTGTGAAATCACCCGCGGATTTTGCCTCAATCAAAACAGGTAAATCCCCACTTTTAGCATTCAAGGGAAGTATAACCACATCAACAGGAATATTTATTTTTTCATCTGTTCCTTCAGCTATCAATACTGGTACATTTGTATGAAAAGAAAATGTTCCTGTTTCCATTTCATTATATTTTGTTCCTGCTTTCGCTTCTCTATATCCTTTGTCCCTTAAAAAATTTGTTATTGCCTTTAATTGGCGCTTTTCTTGTGCATTTCTAATGATAGGGTCTGCTATTGCCCCACACAATCTATCTGCCACTACCGTAGCAGAGCGTTGAACTTCCTGTTCATTGGGCTCTCTCTTTTCCGGCAGCCATACAAAAATATCCGGATCTGTCATCTTTTTAATGGTCTGTGCAATTTTCAAAAGTTCATTAGAGAGTTTGTCCCTCGCCATCCTAGGAGATACTCTTGGGTTCTCTGCATCTTCCATATTTTCCACTAAACTCTTGGTCACCCCCGCCAGTCCTACCAACCGATCTCTTGCAATAGGAGGACACGTAGACATTCTTAATATCGGCAAAACCTCCGGATGATCGTTCAACATTTCCACCGATATATCCCTTAAATAATTGGTATTTTTTAGCGCACTCTCAACCTTAGCCGCTGTTGCTCCACGCGTATTTCTAAATGCCTTTGGGGCAAACTCCATAAACCATCCATTATACAAATCAACAGATTGAAGTATATCTTTTTTCCATAAATCAGGCTTATCTCTGTTAATCCCCATATATTACTCCTTAAATTTCACTATACCATTTAATAATTTCGCCCATCTTTGTAAATAAGTATACCAAATTACCGTGATGCTTTCAATCATTATTCGAACATCCAAGCAAACAGACCCCCGCCAACATCCGCTGGCGGGGGTCTACTACGCTTACAGTTCTACGCTGTTCTGCCTGTTCTTCTTCTGGCTTCTATCCGCGGTCTGCTCCTGCCCCCTCATAAGCCCAATGACCTGCTGCATCTTTTCGGCACCGAAATAGTTCCATACTCGCCTGAAATCACGTTTCATCGCATAGAGCTGAGAGTTTTCAGCCTCCACCTCTTTCAGCCGCTGGCTTAGATGATGGGTAGCCTTCTTCTCGTCCTGATAGAAGTGCAGATACTTATCCCGCTCATCCTTGACCTCCCAGTACTTCCGATGGAGGGCAAAGAGTACCTTCACCAACTTCTGGATCAGCGGCATGGCCTTCTTCTCCCGATAGCTCTTGGCGGTCTCAAATGTGGCTGCTTCTGGCACCCATTCTTCTGGCCGCTGGGAGTACTGCGCTGACAGGTTTTCCAGCCCCTCCATGATGGGAGCCAGCTTGTTCAGCTCCCGGCTCTGCTTCTGGTAGGTCAGCTCCGCTTTCTGTACCCGCTGTTCAGCGGCTTCTACGGCTGTCTGCGCTGTTTCCAGCTGTTCCTGCATCTCGGTCAGATCGGTCTGGCACTCCTGCTTGGCAGATTCCAGAGCCGCCACTTCTTTACTACGCTCCTGCTTTTTGAAGTCCAGCACAGACAGGTGCTCTTCGTGGGTGCCTTTCTGTTCCCACTCGATGCCGTGCCGCTCCATCACGGCAGCAAGCTGCTCTTTCTCGGCGTTGATCCACTGGTTCAGTTCGGATTCTCGCTTGGAGCCGCCTGCAAAACCCAAGGCCTTCAGAGCCTGCTTCAGGGAGACCTTGGTGTCCAGTCCTTTGCCCTTCCAGCCGGACACATACGGCACGAAGTCGATGTGCAGATGGGGCGTAGCTTCATCCATGTGGAGGAATGCTCCGAACACCCGCAGTGTCGGGTTCCGTTCTTGGAAGCCCTGCATATACTCGTCCAGCAGTTCCTTTGCCAGTGCGCCGTTCTCGGTCAAGACACCCATATCATCTTTGTTGCCAATCTGGACGATCAACTCATGGAAGAGCTTTTCCTGCTTGCCTGTCCGCAGGTGCTCATAATAGTCGTTGATACAGCGGTCCTTGCGCTTCTGCTTGGCGTTGTAGCGGTTCACTGCCTCGTCAAACAGTTCGTGGTACACCTTCTGAATCGGTTCATCCCGGTATATGACATTCAGGCTGCTGCGCTCCGGGTCTACGTTTTCAGCGGTAAAACTTCTCCGGTTATGGTTGAGGGAGCCGGGGCCCCGCATTGCGGAAATGGTTCTTTTCAATCGCACGTCCTTTCTCTGTGGAAGTAACTGGTGCCGGACACGGCAAAGGCTTTGTTACTTTCGTCGAAAGTAACGCAAAAGCACTTTTGACAGATGTTCCGTCCATCAAAAGATGCCTTTGCGCCCTGCCGGGGGCCTCCGTCTGCGGACGGGTTTTCGCTGCATCTCGCCGCTGCCCGGTCCAACACCACCTTCCTGCGTGATTGCATTCACAGGAGCGTGACACGCTCCTGTCCTCTGCCAATAGAGGAACTCACCAGCGGAAGCTTTCTGGCACGCCTCGTCTGTCCAGATACTCCTGCCGAGCCTGCTCCCGCTGTTCCTCGGTGGGTGCTGTCTTGTACTGGGCATACAGCTCATGCCGCAGCATCGCATCCAGTTTTTGCTCCAAGCCCTGTTCAATAATCTCTTCGTACTCATTTTCGCCGCTCAAATGATAATGCAGCAAGGCGACGAAAAGTTCCTGCGAAATCTGCACATTTTTCATCATTGTCACCATCTCGTGTCGGTTGTGTCGATTGTGACGGTATTTTACATAGTAGCAAAAATACCGTCACAACCGTCACGAATCGTCACGCCCCAGAATTTTCCAGCGTCAATTTGACCACTCTGCCCTCATGGGTGCGCCTACTTTCGTACCGAATTCCATAATCGTTGTAGAGCCTGTCGGCACTCACGTTCAGCTTCCGGGTCAGGATGTTTGCCTGTATGCTCACACCCGACAGACGTTCCAGCAGCTCCGTGGGCGTACCGTTCCACTCCGGCTGTTCCGGGGTGAGGATCTTTGCCACCGCTTCCAGAAGCGGGTCGGGCGGCAGCTTCCAGAGTTCCGTTTCGGCTCCTTGGAACTCCCACACGCAGCGCCCGGTCAAACTCCAACGTCAGCTCCTGATCCGGCTGGTCGCGTCCTACGATGTCCAGCAAGGCGGTGTTGTCCGTGCGCCGCTTCTTCTGCATGATGAATGCGCCATCCGCTGCCCCCAGCAGGCCATTGGTGCCGGAGATCATATCGAAGCTGTCTTCAGCTTCCATCTTCCGGGTGTGATGAACCACCAGCAGGCAGATGCCGTACCTGTCGCTGAAAGTTTTCAGTTTGGTCACGATCTCGTAGTCGCTGGCGTAGCTGTATCGGTCACCGCCGATCTCCCGCACTTTCTGCAGGGTGTCGATGATGATGAGCCGTACATCCGGGTGCTCCCGGATGAAGCCTTCCAATTGCTGGTCAAGTCCCTCGCTCACGGACTTGGCTTGTGTTGCGAAGTAGAGATTGCTGGTCTCCTCTCCCCCGAACATCCGGGAGAGCCGCCGCTGCAACCGGGCGTAATCGTCCTCCAAGGCCAGATAGAGGACTGTGCCTTGATGCACCTCGTACTCCCACAGCGGAAGCCCCATCGCCACATGGTAGGCAAGCTGCCCCATGAAGAAGGACTTGCCCACCTTGGGCGCTCCTACAAAGAGGTAGGTACCGCTGTACAGCAGGTCGTTCACGATGGGCTTCCGGGGTGGATACACCGTGTCGTACAGCTCGGTCATTGATACCGTGTTCAGTCCGAAATTGTTTGACTTTTTCGCGGCTTGCAGATTGATTTGCTTGTCCGAATTTGTTATAATATTGGTGCTAGTTTTGTGAGACGACTGTACCGCATCTGCGCCAACAGATGCACCCGGTACGGTCGTTTTTCTATTGTCCGTCATTCGCATTCCTCCTTAAGTCCGTTCAACGTCAGAGTTACCATTTGCAGGGTCTCCAGCAAGTCCGGCGGGACTTCTTCATCCACGGCCAGCCGCTGCAATTCCTGATAGATCAGCTCCATCTGGCCTCGTAGGGCTTTGTAGACCCTTGGGTTACCTACCACGGTGATCTCCCGGTCAGTCAAGCGGCGGATGATATACTCCTGTTTGGTCAGCCCGGAGAGCTTTACTTTGGCTTCCAGAACCTCGTCCTCTTCCGGGGACATTCGGAAGGCTACCACCTTGTTCCGCCAGCGGCCTTGCTGGTCGAGTACTCGTTCCATCTTCATCCCTCCTTTCGCTCCATGTCCAGCTTCTGCGCCATCTCCTGCTGCTTTGAGGGGAAAAGGTGGGCGTACTTATAGGTGATGTCCACGCTCTCATGCCCCACCCGGTCTGCGATTGCCAGAGCCGAGAAGCCCATCTCGATCAACAGTGATACATGGGAGTGCCGCAGGTCGTGGATTCGTATCCGCTTTACCCCGGCTTCCTTGGCTCCCCTGTCCATCTCGTGGTGCAGGTAGCTCTTGGTCACCTCAAAGATCCGCTGGTCTGGCTGGACTTTGTAGAGGGATTTCAGATAGTCTCTGATCTCGTCCGTCAGAAACTGCGGCATCTGGATGACACGGACGCTCTTGGGCGTTTTCGGGTCGGTGATCACATCCCGGCCTTTCAGCCTTTGATAGGATTTGGTGATGGAGAGCAGCCCCTTGTCCAAGTCGAAGTCTGCCGGAGTCAGAGCCAGCAGCTCGCCCTCCCGGATGCCACACCAGTAGAGGACCTCAAAAGCGTAATAGGATTGCGGCTTGTCCATCATGACCTCTGCGAACTTGAGGTACTCTTCCTTTGTCCAGAAAAGCATTTCCTTGTGCTTTTCCGACCCCATGCACCCGGCTGTGGCTGCTGCGTTTGATTTCAGCCCGTAGAACCGGACGGCGTGATTCAGAATGGCACTGAGTTGTCCATGCAGCGTCTTGAGGTAGGTCGGCGAGTAGGCCTTGCCGTTTTTGTCCCGGTAGTTCAGCATCTCGTTCTGCCATGTGATCACATCCCGTGGCTTGATCTCGCTGAGCCACTTTTCTTTGAAATACGGTAAGATTTTCGTTCGGATGATGTACTCTTTGGTAGACCAGATATTTTCCCGGAGTCGCTTTTTCTTGTCCGTGATATAAATTTCCACGAACGCTTCAAGGGTCATGGTCAGGTCTGCTGCCTGCTGAAGAAGGAACTCCCGCTCCCACGCCAGAGCGTCCTTCTTGGTGGCAAACCCCCGTTTCAGCTTCTTCTGCTTCACACCTTGCCAGTTCTCAAAGTAGAAGGAAGCGTACCATGTGCCCTGTTTGCTGTCCTTGTAGGCTGGCATCCTATCACTCCTCCCCTGCCCCGTAGATTTTCTCCTGATAGTACCTCCTGCTTACCCGGCCTCCTACGGTCGTGTAGCCTTTGGCCTTCAGTTCCTCATTCCACTGGGCGATCATCTTGTACGCCAGACCCTGGGAGATGTCCAGTTCCTTTGCCAGCTCGTCTGCCTTGATAAAAATGCTGTTTGCCATTTTTTGTCCTTTCCTTGTCGGTTTTGTTTCGGTGCCGCTTCATCCTCGCTGACTTCCGGCAGGCATATCCCCTTTGCGGTGCTGTGCCGTCCCCTTACGGAGCGCTCGCTTCCTTTCGGAAGGTCTTGGCGGTTTGGGTCAGTTTGGCGGTTATTCAATTTTACTAAGCATTTTTGCTTATCTTTTGGTGTCCTCATTATACTAAACACATTCCGTTAAGTCAAGAGGTTTTCAGGTAAAATCTTAAACTTTTTTGTTTATTTTCTATTGCACCTCCTATTTTTCTGTGCTATACTAGGTTCAACAAATATGTTTAAGTCAGGAGGCAATCGCATGGCAGTCGGTGACCGCATCAAACGTACCCGCAACCTCCGAGGTATGACCCAGAAAGAACTGGGCATTGCCATCGGGTTTGAGGAGAAAAGCGCAGACATCCGCATCGCACAATACGAAAGCAACACCCGCACTCCTAAAGAAGAGTTGCTCCGCAAGATTGCGGAGGTGCTGGACGTGAACTACCGTTCCCTCTATGAGCCGACCCTGTACGCCGCAGAGGATGTGATGTACACTCTGTTCGAGCTGGACGAGCACTATCCCGGCACCCGGCTCTACGAGGTCACAGACACCACCGACCCGGATCTCCCGGAAAAGCACATGGCGGTCAGCTTCCGGTATCGCCTGCTGGATGATTTCCTGAAGGAGTGGCAGCTCCGCAAGAAGCAGCTCCAGGAGGGTGAGATCACCAAGGAAGAGTATCTGGAATGGAAGCTCAACTGGCCACAGACCGCCGACGGCTGCGGCCGGTACGAGCCAAAGAAAAAGTGGCGTAAAGAATAAAAGACACAAAAATGCCCTCTGAAAAACTTACCGTTTCTCAGAGGGCATTTTCATGTCTCTCTTTATGAATAATCGTCTGATCGTATCAAAGCAGTATCACAGAGCCTTTTGACTCTCAAAATATTGCATTGCATCAATACTTTTCAGGGTTTGCAGATTACTCGAGCTCGATCGTAGCCGGCGGCTTACCGGTGCAGTCATAGAACACGCGGTTCACGTGCTTGACTTCATTGACGATACGGCTGGTGACTGTGCCCAGCACATCCCAAGGCATATTGTAGCTCTCGGCGGTCATGAAGTCGGTGGTGGTGACGGCGCGCAGGGCCACAGCGTAGTCGTAGGTGCGCTCGTCGCCCATGACGCCGACACTGTGCATATTGGTCAGTGCAGCGTAGTACTGGCTGATCTCCTTATCGAGGCCCGCCTTGGCGATCTCCTCGCGCCAGATGGCGTCGGCATCCTGTACGATGGCGACCTTTTCGGGAGTCACTTCGCCGATGATGCGGATGCCCAGACCCGGGCCGGGGAAGGGCTGGCGGCTGACCAGATACTCGGGCAGACCCAGCTCACGGCCAGCCTGACGGACTTCGTCCTTGAACAGGTTGCGCAGAGGCTCCACCAGCTCCTTGAAGTCCACGGTGTCGGGCAGACCGCCGACGTTGTGGTGGCTCTTGATGACGGTGGACTCACCGCCCAGACCACTCTCGACCACGTCGGGGTAGATGGTGCCCTGTGCGAGGAAATCGACCTTGCCGATCTGCTTGGCCTGCTCTTCGAAGACGCGGATGAACTCCTCGCCGATGATCTTGCGCTTGCGCTCCGGCTCGGTGACACCGGCCAGCTTTGCAAAGTAGCGCTCACGGGCGTCCACACAGATGAAGTTGATGTCAAAGCCGTTGGCGTTGCCGGGGCCGAAGACCGAGCAGACCTCTTCCTTCTCATTCTTGCGCAACAGGCCGTGATCCACAAAAACGCAGGTCAGCTGCTTGCCGATGGCCTTGGCCAGCATGGCGGCCAGCACCGAGGAATCGACGCCGCCGGACAGGGCGCAGAGCACCTTGCCGTCGCCGATGCGCTCCCGCAGGGCCTTGACATTGTTCTCCACGAAAGAATCCATCTTCCAGTCGCCGGTGCAGCCGCAGACATTGTACACGAAGTTGCGCAGCATCTTCTTGCCCTCTGCGGTGTGGAGCACCTCGGGGTGGAACTGGACGGCATACAGACCCTTCTCCTCATTCTCGGCCGCTGCCACCGGGCAGTTGACGGTGTGGGCCGTGATCTTGAAGCCGGGCGCTGCCTGCTCGATGTAGTCGTTGTGGCTCATCCAACAGATGGTGGAAGGCTGCACATCGGTGAACATCTTGCTGCTGTTGTCCACGAAGACCTCGGTCTTGCCGTACTCACGCTCCGGTGCGCGGCAGACATGACCACCCAGCAGGTGCATCATGAGCTGGCTGCCGTAGCAGATGCCCAGCACAGGCACACCCCAGCGGAAGATCTCGGGGTCGATGGTGGGCGAATCCTCCAGATAGACGCTGTTGGGGCCTCCGGTGAAGATGATGCCTTTGGGGTTCTTTGCCTTGATGACGGAAAGATCTGTCTTATAGGAATAGATCTCACAGTAGACATTGTTCTCGCGGACGCGGCGCGCGATGAGCTGATTGTACTGGCCGCCAAAGTCCAGCACGATCACGGTTTCATGCTGCATGATGTTCTCCTCTCTGTTGTTCCTGGTGTGCTTTCTATAGCTGGATTTAGTATAGCACATTCCACAACCAAAAGCGACATCTTTTGTATATTTTCCTGTTTTTGTTTTTCATTTCGAATTGTAAACCTTTTTGCAACTCTCAAGTTGACGCCGCTGCTCCAGTCTGTCATACTGGGCGTATGGCCGCTTTGGGCCAGACACCGGCCCCCGGGGCCGCAAGTATAGGAGGAGCATTCATTATGAGTCAAACCACACAGGCCGCCTCGGCCAGCAAGTCCAAGTTTTCCGTCCGCGACATCTGCTACGCGGGCCTGTTCGCCGCCGTCATCGCAGTGATGGCCCAGATCTCCATCCCGATGCCTCTGGGCGTCCCCATGACCATGCAGACCTTCGCCATCACGCTGGCCGCTGTGGTGCTGGGCTCCAAGCTTTCTGCCATCGCTACGCTGGTCTATCTGGCGCTGGGTGCCGTGGGCGTGCCGGTGCTGGCCAACTTCTCCGGCGGGTTTGATAAGTTCGTCGGCCCCACCGGCGGCTTCCTCATCTCCTTCCCCCTGATGGCCTACATCATCGGCCTCGGCGTTGAGCACCGCAACGCCTTCAAGGGCGCGTTCGTCACCGCTGTCGTGGTGGGCACTCTGGTCAACTATGTGGTGGGCGTCGCCCTCTTCGTGGTGGTTGCCCACAGCACCATCGCCGTCGGTATCTCTGCCTGCGTGCTGCCCTTCATCCCCACCGCCATCATCAAGGCTGTGCTGGCCTGCGCCATCGGCCTCAATCTGCGGAAGCGTATCCCGGGTCTGAAGGCATGAGCATCGTACTTCGTCCCCACCATCTGCTCTGCACACAGGGCTACTCCGGCAAGGGCTACGACAACGATTTTGTCGCCCACATGACCGATGTGGTGCACCAGCTCCGGGATGTTCCCGGCACCACCATCCGCCTCACCTTCTCCACCGACACGCTCTGTTCCTGCTGCCCCAATAAACTGGGCGAGGATCTCTGCGACACGCAGGAAAAGGTCAAGCGCTACGACGCAAAGACAGTGGAATACTTCGGCCTCGAGGAAAAGGAATACGTCTATCAGGACCTCATCCGTGCCATCGACGCCAAGGCCACGCCCGAGATCCTCGCTGACATCTGCCGCGACTGCTGCTGGTTCCCCGTCAGCGCCTGCTGCAAGAACATCTGCGAAGGCCGGTATGTGAAGTAAGCTGCACGCTCTGAAGTCCCATGTTCCCACGACAGTGTGAACACGGGACTTTTTGCATATAACAGAAGACCCGTGGTGCAGAGCTTTTCCGCACCACGGGTCTTTTTCCAATCTGATCAGGCGACGAACTTGTCGTACAGGCCAAACACAAAGATGAACAGGACGATGAGGGGCAGGCCATAGGTCAGATAGCCGCGCATCCAGTCCCGCACCTTGAGGCCGTCGCCGGTGTTGACTTCCTTTTTGTAGTTGTCCCAGCCCCAGCCGTAGCGGGTGACGCAGAACAGCAGGTAGACGAGGGAGCCGAGAGGCAGGAAGAGGTTGCTGACGAGGAAGTCCTCCAGATCCAGCACTGCGCCGCCGAAGATGGCGAAGCCGTCCCATGCCCAGACATTGTAGCCCAGCACGCAGGGCAGTGAGAGGGCGATGATGAGGAAGAGGTTGACGAGGCTGGACTTCTGACGGCTCCAGCCGGTCAGCTCCATGCCGCAGCAGATGATGTTCTCAAAGACGGCCAGCACGGTGGAAAGGGCCGCAAAAGCCATAAACAGGAAGAACAGGCTGCCCCACAGACGGCCCATCGACATATTGGCGAAGATATTGGGCAGGGTGATGAAGATGAGGCTGGGGCCGCTGGTCTGGTCCACGCCGTAGGTGAAGCAGGCCGGGAAGATGATGAGGCCGGAGGTCAGAGCCACGAAGGTGTCCAGCACCACGACACGGACGCTCTCCCCCAGCAGGGCGTGCTCCTTGCCGATGTAGCTGCCGAAGATGGCCATTGCGCCGACGCCGAGGCTCAGGGTGAAGAAGGCCTGATTCATGGCCCCCACCAGCGTGTTGACGACGCCCACCTCCTTCATGCGGCCAAAATCGGGCACAAGATAGAAGCGCAGGCCCTCTTTTGCGCCGGGCATGAACAGGCTGTTGACGGCCAGCACCACCATGATGACCAGCAGGGCGATCATCATCCCCTTCGTCACCTTCTCAAGGCCGTTCTGCAGGCCGCGGGCGCAGACAAAGATGCCGAACACCACGACCACCACCATCCAGAAGCCCATGATGAGCGGGCTTGCCAGCATCTCGGTGAAGGCGTCTGCCACCTGACCGGCATCCAGACCGGAGAGCTTTCCGGCGGCGGTCATGTAGAAGTAGTGGAGCATCCAGCCCGACACCGTGGTGTAGAACATCATCAGCAGATAGCAGCCGATGAGGGTGAAGTAGCCGTGGATGTGCCACTTCTGGCCGGGCTTCTCGAGGGCCTGATAGGCGCGCACCGGGCTTTTGTGGCTGGCGCGGCCCACGGCGAACTCCATGCTCATGATGGGCAGGCCCAGGATGACGAGGAAGAGCAGGTAGAACAGCACGAACGCGCCGCCGCCGCCCTGACCTGCCATATAGGGGAACTTCCACACATTTCCGATGCCGATCGCGCAGCCGGCGGAAAGGAGGATGAACCCGAGTCTCGATTTGAGTTTTTCGCGTTCCATTGATTGTCTCCTTTATTGCACCATGCAAAGATCTGCGCCCGTCGTGCTTCGTACACGACGGGCGCACAGTGTATTGATTATATCACAGCTTGCGGCAAGTTTTCCAGAAGTCTCACTTGAATCTTTTTCATATTTTCTCAAAAAATCCAACTGTATCTTCACCCTTTGAGCAGCTCCGCCTGCATTTCGTCCAGCTGCTCGTAGCTGTAGAGGCGGTTAAGGGCCTCCACCAGTTCTTTTTTCGAGAGCCGGGGCGGCAGCCCGAGGGCTGAGAGCAGCTTCATCTTCCGCTCCGCCGAGCCTGCCGTGCCCGAAAGCCCCCACTCGTAGAGGTCGGTGTAGGTGATCTGCCGTCCCTCCGGCTTCACCGGGGCCGTATCGGCCTCTTCGCCCAGAGCATCCCGCAGCGCCTGCAGGACAAGGGCGTCGTCCACGCCCTCGACCCCCAAAAGCCCCTCCTTGCCGGGCTGAGCCTTCCGCTTTTCCTTGCCGTGGATAGCCGGGACATAGGCCTGTACGACATTCTTTTCCCCCACCAGATTCGTGATGTAGGTGCGGATGCGGAAGCCCGCCGCGTCGGAGTCCGTCAGCAGGATGAGGCCGTTCCTGCGGGCCAATGTCTTGAAAAGCTGCTGACGCTTCTTGTCCTTATAGATGCCGAAGCCGTCCGTCAGCAGGATCATGGCGTCCGTCAGATGAGACAGGCGGGCGGCATCGTACTTGCCCTCCACGATGAGCACACGGTCGGTGTGCAGCAGTTCCTGTTTTTCGCTCATCGTCTTCCTCCTGCCATGGCCAAGCGACAGAGCGCCGTTTCCAGAAGGGTCTGGGCGCTCACCGGCTGGCTTTTCAGACTCTTGTCCAGCTCCAAAAGGATCTGCATACAGGCCTCGAGCTGGGGCAGGGTGTAGTGGCTGGCCGTCTCCGCCGAGCGCTTGAGCCGGTAGTCGCTGCCCTTGTAGCCAAAGTCCTTGAACACGGTGTTATAGTTCTTCTTCTTGGCCGCGCCCAGCTTGACCCGGTACAGATCGACGTAGCTGCCGATCATGGCAGCAGTGATGGGGATCGGCTCCTGCTGTAAGCGCAGCAGGGTCTGGAGCTTTTTGCACGCGCCGGTAGCGTTTTTCGCCGTGATCATCCGTATCATCTCGAAGACATCGGCCTCAAGGCTCACGGTGCCCATCTCGGCCACCATCGCCGTGGTCACAGTCTGATAACCCGAGAGGGCGCAGAGCTTATCCACCTCGTTTTCCAACAGGAAGGGGTCTTCGCCGCAGCGTTCCAGCAAGGCCGCCGCCGTGCTCTCGGAGAGGGTAGTGTCCTGCGCTTTGGCCCGGTCCATCATCATGACCTTCAGCTCGTAGGGCTTGGGCTTGGCCAGCTCCTCGGCAAAGCCGACCTTGGTGCACTGGGCGACGAGCTTCTGTGCCCGCTTGCCCAGCTTGAGCTTATTGCGTTCCAACTCAAACACGCTGCCCAGCACCACCACAGCGTTTTCGAGGCTGGCCAGCGTAGCGCACAGCTCGTCGAGGTCTTTGTCGCTGTAGGCGTCAGGGTCCACCTCGGGCAGAAGCACCACCCGCCGCGTCCCGAAGAAGGAGATGGTGCCTGCCGCCATGATGAGCTGCTCGATTTCCGGCGTCGCGCCGTCCAGCACCGTCGTCTCCTCGTCCTCGCCCTCGGCCAGCAGCTTCGACGCCCGGGCCACGGCCTGCCGGACCAGATACCGCTCACTGGAATAAAAATAGTAGACCGGACAGCCCCCTTGGGCCAGCTGCCGGAGTTTCGTTTCCGTTGCCAAATCATCGGCTCCTTTTTCTATTAAGGTGATGGCCTTATTTTATCATACTCCGCCCGCTTTGAAAAGCGCTCACCCTGCGAGGCGGAGGCTCAGACGGGAGACGGGTGCGGCGTCGCTCTCCCGCATCCAGCGGTACTTTCGGCTCAGGGTCAGGCAGTCGGTGTACCGGATGTTGTCCGGCCGCGCCATCGACGCCAGCAGCCACTCGGCCCGGATGGGCTTTGCAGGGCGGACGGTGCCGCTTACCGTGACAAAGCGCTGCCCGCCGATGGTCAGCCGGACGATGCAGCCCTGCCGGGTGCGGTAAAGCTCCAAGTCCACCCCTCCGCAGGCGGCGCGGCGGGTGGTGTCCGCAGCCAGCGCAGCGGCTTCGATGCGCGTTTCGGCTTTCAGATCGCAGGGCATCTTCGGCTGCATCCGCAGGTCCACCAGCAGCTCCACCGTCTTCACGCCCCGCTTTTCCAGCTGGGTCTCCACGGCCCGCTGGGTGATGCTGCTGCCCCGGAAGAGAACGACCGCCTGTTCCCGCCGGGTAATGACGACAGCGGGCGCGGCCTGCGTGCCCACAAGCTCAATGTTCACCACGTTCCAGCTCAGGGCCGTTTCAAGGCCGAAGGCCAGCGCCGTCAGTAAAACGACTGTAGGAAGTGCCGCCCGGAGGCGGACATTCCACCGCATCGCCGCTGCGCAGAGCAAGAACAGCACGAGGCACACCAGTGCCGCATACCCGCCATCGAACCAGAGCGACGCCCCCGGCAGACCGGACACCCGGAAAGCCCACTCGTTCATCCCAAACGCCAGCCCCTCGGCACAGAAGGCTATGGGGCGACGAAGAATTTCAAACAAGGGCAGGGATCCGAAATTCTGGGCCGCCAGACCCAGCAGCGCCGCGCCGAGGCTGAGGCCCAGCATCGGCCCCACCATCCAGAGGACCGCCACGCCCGACACCACAGCCCAGACCGTCGCGCTCATCCCCCGCAGCACCAGCACCGGGAAGGTTGCCGCCGAGGCGCAGAAGGAGACGCAGAGCACATCCCACACGCCGCCCGCCAGACGGCGGAGGAGCAGCACCGGGCGGGAGGGCTTCTTCCCCTGCCTTTTCTTCTTATTATAATAGACTTTCCGGCCTCGCTTTGCGCACACTCCCCCGGCCAGCGTGCCCAGCACTGCCGCAAAGGACAGCTCGAAGCCCACGTCACAGACAGCGTACCCGTTGCCCAGACACATGAGGACGCCCGCTGCACCCAGCGAGGTGAGGGTGTCCGCCGGGCCTCCCAGCCAGACCCCGAGGGAGCTGATCCAGACTGCCACCGCCGCCCGGAGGACCGAGGGCGTCACACCGGTGATGCCCACCAGCAGGAGAGCCGTCCCGGCCCGGAGCAGAGACCTCGTCCGCCGATAGGCCCGGCTGCGCTCCCGCTCCCGGCGGGGCAGAGCGTCCAGCAGACCACAGAAGATGGTGACGTGCAGGCCGCTCACCACCAGTACATGGGAAAGTCCTGCGCCCCGGTAGGCGCTGCGGAGGGCGGAGGAAAGATGGCTCTTGTCTCCTGCGGCCATCGCGGCCAGAACGCCGCCAGTGTTTTCTGCCATGCCGCCGCGCAGGGCGCGGCTCAGGGCCGCTTGGAGGCGGGCCGTCCGGGCACGGAAGCTTCGGCCCGGCCCAAGCCGCAGCATCCCCGACTGATACTCCGCGCTCAGGGCGATGCCGTCGGCGTAGTCGCTGAGGCGCTGGGTGGCGTCCGGCAGGTCCAGCGCGAAGCGGCCCCGGATGCGGCCGCCTGCCTCGCATCGGGGCAGACTGACGCACTCCACACGGAACCGGACAGCCTCTCCGTCTACCGTCTCCACCCGCAGCACAGCACTCACCCGGCCCGCCCCATAGGCGCGGCCGATGCTCTCCACCTCTGCGGTCAGGACTGCTTCCTGTCCGGCGTATAACCCCTGTATTTTCGCCAGCCGGGCATCGGTGGTCTCCCGGATGCCGACGCCAACCAGAGCGCCCAGCAGCAGACAGACCGCATAACCTCGTGCAGCCCCGCCTTTCCACCAGACCAGCAGGCAGAAGACAACAAAAATTGCCGCAGACGGCAGCAAAAGCCCCGTCTGCGGCAAAAATGAGCACAATGCTAACACACCCAGCGCACTCAGGCAGAACGCGCAAAGCGGGCGTCGCATCTCAGCTTAGTGGAAAAACAGCGGCAGCGGCTCAAGGAAGATGATGTCCTTGCGCTGTGCTGCATCGCCCTCGGCCAGAACGGCCGCCTGACCCACGATGGTGCACTGGGTCTGCTCGGCCAGCTCGTCCAGAGCTTTCAGGGAGCCGCCGGTGGAGATGACGTCATCCACGACCAGCACCCGCTTGCCGTTCATCTTGTCCAGCTCCTTGCGGTCGATGACCAGCTTCTGCTTGCCTGCCGTGGTGATGGACTGATCCTCGACGACGACGGGGTCGGGCATATACAGCTTGACGCCCTTGCGTGCGCAGACGTAGGGCTTGCCGCTCTGGCGGCTCATCTCGTGGGCCAGCGGGATGCCCTTGGCCTCAGCGGTCAGCAGAATGTCGAACTCCGGGCACTTCTTGAGCAGCTCGGCGGCAGCAGCCACAGTCAGCTCGGCGTCGCCCAGCATGATGAAGGCTGCGATGTCCAAGTGGTCGTCCACCTTGCAGATGGTCAGATCACGGGTCAGGCCCGCGACGTTCAGGGTATAAGTCTTAGCCATATTCAACGATCTCCTTCATTTTCCGGAATCAGACAGGCAGCTTCTCGCCGCCCAGAACATGGAAGTGCAGATGCTTGACGGTCTGGCCGGCGTCCTCGCCCACATTGGAGATGACGCGGTAGCCGTTGTCGAGGCCCTGCTCCTTGGCGAGCTTTGCGATGACCGCGAACACATGGCCCAGCAGAGCGCCGTCAGCCTCAGTCAGCGCAGCGGCCGAGGGGATGTGCTTTTTCGGGATGACGAGGAAATGCACCTTGGCCTGCGGGGCAATGTCGTAGAATGCCACCACCTGCTCGTCCTCATAGAGCTTCTTCGAGGGGATCTCCCCCGCTGCAATTTTGCAAAACAGACAATCTTCCATGGGAATCGCTCCTTCCTACTATCTATTATCAGGATGCTGCCGCATGCTGTCAAGCCTCTCCCCTTGGGAGAGGTGTCTGCGAAGCAGACGGAGAGGGCAAAGGCGCTGACAGGAGACCCAAAGCACAGCGATATTATCGCTCTACCAAAAGCGCCTGCCTATCGCGCTGCAGCGGCTCTTGGGCCACAGGCTTGCCCTCTCAGTCACCTGCGGTGACAGCTCTCCCAAAGGGAGAGCCTTCTGCGCACAGCTCCTACGTCCTAAAATCAGCCCAGCTGCTTCTCCACGATGCCCTTGACCGCAGCCAGAGCCTCGTCGATCTTGGTCTCTTCCTTCAGGCCGGCCATAGCGAAGTCGGGCTTGCCGCCGCCCTTGCCGCCTGCGATGGCAGAGATCTCCTTGACCAGATTGCCTGCCTTGAGGCCCTTTTCCTGGGCCAGCTTATTGACGGTGACAGCCATGGTGATCTTATCGTCCGTCTTGCCGACCAGAACCGCCACGCAGGGGTTCACGGCCTTGTCGCGGATGGAGTCGCACATACCGCGCAGGGTGTCGCCGGAGGTGCCGGTGAAGTATGCAGAAGCGATCTTCACGCCGCCGACTTCCTCGGCATTGTCGAACAGGCTGTCCACCTTGGAGGCGGCGACCTTGGCCTTGATCTCCTCCAGCTCCTTGCTCATGGCCTTGTTCTCGGCCATGACGGCCTCGGCACGGATGGGCAGAGAGGTGATGTTGTTGGCCTTCAGGGTGTTGGCCACGGTGTGCAGCATTGCCTCCTGCAGGTTTGCACGGATGAGCAGGTTGCGGCCGGTGACGGCCTCGATGCGGCGGATGCCGGCGGCGACGGAGGACTCGCTGACGATCTTGAAGCCGCCGATCTGGGCGGTGTTCTTGACGTGGGTGCCGCCGCAGAACTCAGTGGACCAGCCCTCGATGTCAACCACGCGGACGACCTTGCCGTACTTCTCGCCGAAGAGGGCCATTGCGCCCAGCTTCTTAGCCTCCTCGATGGGCATCTCCTTGACGGTGACGTTCATCGACTCGTAGATCTTATCGTTGACGATCTTCTGCACCCGGGCCAGCTCCTCGGGGGTGACTGCGCTGAAGTGGGTGAAGTCGAAGTGGGTGATCTCGGCATCCTGATAAGAGCCTGCCTGATGGACATGGTCTCCCAGAACCTCGCGCAGAGCAGCCTGCAGCAGGTGGGTGGCGGTGTGGTTGCGGGCGATGGCCATACGGTATTCCTTATCCACGCAGGCGGTCAGGTGGTCGCCGACATGGACGATGCCGCTTTCGAGGGTGCAGGTGTGGACGTAGTAGCCCTTGGGGGTCTTCTTGACGTCCTGCACCCGCAGCACGCACTCAGGGCCGGTGATGACGCCGTGGTCTGCGGCCTGACCACCCATCTCAGCGTAGAAGGGAGTCTTGTCCAGAACCACCAGCACGCCTTCCTTGGCCTGCTCGTCGGTGGCGATGGCGTCGGTCAGGGTCTCCTCGTCGCTCAGAGCCACGACGACACTGTCGCTCTTGAGGCTGTCGTAGCCCACGAACTCGGTGAGGTCTGCGGTCAGAGCGCCGAACAGGTCCTCGCTCCAGCCGGAGATGTTCTTCTTGAGGCGCTCGGCACGGGCACGCTCCTTCTGCTTGGTCATCTCGGCGTGGAAGCCCTCCTCGTCGATCTCGATGCCCTGCTCGGCGGCGATCTCCTTGGTCAGGTCGAGGGGGAAGCCGAAGGTGTCGTTCAGCTTGAAGACGTCCAGACCCTTCAGCAGGTGCTGGTGTGCCTTCTCCAGACCGTCGATCATGTTGTTCAGGATGTTCATGCCGGCATCGATGGTGCGAGCAAAGTTTGCCTCCTCGGTGCCGATGACCTTCTTGATATAGGCGTCGTGCTCACGCAGCTCGGGGTAAGCGGACTCGCTGGACTGGATGACCGTCTCCACCAGCTCCACGAGGAAGGGGCGGCTGATGCCCAGCATCCGGCCATGGCGGGCAGCGCGGCGGAGCAGGCGGCGCAGCACATAGCCGCGGCCCTCGTTGGAGGGCAGGATGCCGTCGGACACCATGAAGGTGCAGCTGCGGATGTGGTCGGTGATGACGCGGATGGAGATGTCCTCCTTGGGGTCAGCACCGTAGGTCTTGCCCGCGATGTGCTCCACATGGTGCAGCACGCTCTGGACGGTATCGACCTCGAACAGGTTGCCCACGCCCTGCATCACGCAGGCCAGACGCTCCAGACCCATGCCGGTATCGATGTTAGGGCGGGCCAGACGCTCGTAGTGGCCCTTGCCGTCGGCGTCGAACTGGCTGAACACGAGGTTCCAGATCTCCATATAGCGGTCGCAGTCGCAGCCCACGCCGCAGGTCGGCTTGCCGCAGCCGTACTCGGGGCCGCGGTCGAAATAGATCTCAGAGCAGGGGCCGCAGGGGCCGGAGCCGTGCTCCCAGAAGTTGTCCTCCTTGCCCAGACGGACCATGTGGTCGGGGGCGACGCCCACCTTCTTGGTCCAGATGTCGTAAGCCTCGTCGTCCTCCTTGTAGACCGAGATGTGGAGCTTGTCCTTCGGGATGGCCATCCACTCGTCGCTGGTCAGGAACTCCCAAGCCCAAGGAATGACCTCCTCCTTAAAGTAGTCCTGGAAGGAGAAGTTGCCCAGCATCTCGAAGAAGGTGCCGTGGCGGGCGGTGATGCCCACGCGCTCGATGTCAGGGGTGCGGATGCACTTCTGGCAGGTGGTCACGCGGTGGCGGGGAGGCTCCTCCTGAGCGAGGAACCACTTCTTCATGGGGGCCATGCCGCTGTTGATGAGCAGCAGGCTGGGGTCGTTCTTCGGGACGAGCGGGAAGCTGTCCAGACGCAGATGGCCCTTGCCCTCAAAGAAGGTAAGGTACTTGTCACGCAGTTCGTTCAAACCGGTCCATTGCATAGTTTTTATCTCTCCTCGTGTATCGGCGTCCTCCTCCGGACGCAGTTTGTTATGGCAGGCTGACAAAAAACAAAAAACAGCCCTCATCCCGAAAAGGGACGAAGGCTGTCTGAAAAGCTCCGTGGTACCACCCAAATTGCAGAAAAGCCCGCCGGGCCTCTGCCGCTTTGTGCGCTGTAACGCTGCGCAGCGTCCGGTTCGTTTCGCCGGAAGCTCCGGGGTGGCGTAAAAAATGCTCTGCCGGAACGCCTTTCAGCCAAGGGCGTCCTCTCTGGGCGGCGGCACACATCCTTCTGGCCCCATCCTTGCCATTTGCCATAATTTCCGTTCACACGCAAAGGGGCACACTGCTCCTCTGCGCTCATTTCAGATTATAGCATAGTCAGGCCATTTGTCAACGGGTTTTACAAAAAACTCCCCTTACGGCACCCAGATGCGGAGGATATTGCTCACCTTGCCGTCGGTCGTGGAGACGGTGGTGTTGTACTCCGTCCAGCTGTCCAGATCCGCACCGACGGCGCTGGCCACGCCGTTGGTGCCGTTGGTCTCCACCGATGCAGCGTCCACACCGGAAGAGCTGTCGCTGAGGGTGATGTTCTCATCCATCGGCAGGACAAGCTCGCCCACCATATAATAGACCGGGTAATCGTCGTAGGTGACGGTGCGGTAGACGTCATTGCTGCGCCACAGGTCCACGCCGCCCTGCTCGATGCCGCCGTTGATGGAAACGATGCCTGTTTCCTCGCTCCGCTCGATGCTCTCGACGGTCAGGTCCTGTGCCTCCACAGCCCCGTCCGGATGGATGCGGATGGCCTCGCCTGCTTCCAGCCCGTCGATGTCCTCGGCCCGGTAGCTGTCGTAGGCGTAGACCGTCATGGTCATCTGGTGCTTTTTGGCATCCACGCTCGTGATGTCCGCTGCGAACTGATCGGAGCCGGTCTTTATCTCTTCCAGACTGCCTTGAGCGATGGGCAGGACGACGCCCTCCGCCGTTTCGGGCTGGGAGACGACCTCACTGCTGGCGGCAGGGCTGGCCGCAGCCATCGAAGCGGCCATACTGCTGGTGGCGCTGGCCGCGCTGGCAGAGCTGCAGCCGGTCAGAACACTCAGCGCCAGAACGCCTGCAAGGAGCATCCGTTTCTTGTCGTTCTTCATATCGATACCTTCTTCCCTCTCTATAATAGGTATTTCATGCCTAACTTGTTCTGCACTGGCACAGTATACACTTGTTTTGGGAAAAAGTAAACTCCCAACTTGACGCAGGAAGTTGGATTCGCTACAATAAAAGCAAATCTTAACCTATTCTTAACCTTAGAGAGGAAACTTCCGTGAAAATATTGAAAGTAAAATGTCTCGCCCCCACCCGGCTGGACAACTATCTGATGCAGCAGTTCCCCGCGCTGAACCCCGGTCGGCTGAACAAGGCCCTGCGCGAAAACAAGATCAAGCTCAACGGCAAAAAGCAGCCCCTCTCCACCCGTGTCATGGCGGGCGATGAGATCAAGCTGTTCATCCTCGACGATGTGCTGGACGCCGACAAGCGGGTGGAAGGCCCGGCGTGGAAGAACGCCCGCGGCCCGGCACAGGTGGTCTACGACTGCCCTCAGATCCTCATCGTCAACAAGCCCGCCGGCCTCGCTGTGGACGGCCCGGACGACGACACCCTGCTCAACCGCGCTCTGCTCTACCTCAGCCAGCAGGGCGAGTATAAGGAGAACGACATCTACACCCCCGCCCTCTGCCACCGTCTCGACACCGGCACCAGCGGCCTTGTCATCATCGCCAAGACCCCCGAGGCCGAGGAGCTGTTCCTCGCCGCCATCAAGAGCCGCGAGGTGAAAAAGACCTACCTCTGCGTCACCTTTGGCCGTCCTACGCCCCCGGACGCCACCCTCGGCGGCTATCTGCTCAAGGACGCCGACCGCGGCATCGTCAAGATCGTGGAGGACAAGCAGCCCGGCGCGAAGGATGTGGAGACCCAGTATGAGACCATCGCTGTCTCGGGCCGTCTGGCCCTGCTGAAGGTGCGGCTCATCACCGGCCGCACCCACCAGATCCGCGCCCACATGGCCAGCATCGGCTGCCCCATCCTCGGCGACAGCAAGTACGGCAACAACACCGCCAACCGCGAGCTGAAGCTGAAGTATCAGGCCCTCTGCGCGTGGGAGCTGACCATGCCTCACTTCAATCAGCCCGATTTCGAGTTCCTCAGCGGCAAGACCTTCCACGCCCCGAAGCCGTGGTACTATCAGCAGGTGCTGGATGGGACTCTGAAGTAATTTTTGATCATACAAAAGGGACGGCACAGTTTCACCACTGCGCCGTCCCTTTTGCGTTCTTATCTCGTATCAGACCCGCACCATATCTGCGGTGATCTCCTCAATGGAGTGCGCCCCGCACATCTGCATGGTGTCGGCCAGCTCACCGGCCAGTTTGTCGATGTAGCACTTGACGCCTTCCTCGCCGCCGCCGTAGACAGCCGTGACGAAGGGGCGGCAGATGAGGACGCCGTCAGCACCCAGAGCCAGCGCCTTGAAGACATCGACGCCGGTGCGGATGCCGCCGTCCACGAGGACCTTGACGCCGGTGCCCTTGAGAGCGGCGGCGATCTCAGGCAGGACCTCGGCGGTGGCGGGGCACTGGTCGAGGACGCGGCCGCCGTGGTTGGACACCACGATGGCAGCGGCACCGGCCTCCTTGGCCTTCAGCGCGCCCTTGACAGTCATGACGCCCTTGACGATGAAGGGCCGCTCGGCCAGCTTAACGATCTCGGCCAGCTCGGCCACGCTCTTGCTGCCCGCGGGAGGGGTCATGTTTTTGAGGAAGGGCAGGCCGGCGGCGTCCACGTCCATGGCCACGGCAAAGCAGCCGCTGGCCTTGGCCTGCGCCATCTTCTCCTTGATGGTGTCGATGTTCCACGGCTTGATGGTGGGCACGCCGCAGCCGTCGGCATTGCCGATGGCCTTGGTGGCCATGGTCATGACGTCGGGGTTGGTGCCGTCGCCGGTGAAGGCGGCGATGCCGCTCTCGGCGCAGGCCCGCACCAGCACGTCGTTGTAGGTCATGTCGGTGTAGGTATCGGAGTAGTGGAGGTTCACTGCGCCCACCGGGCCGGCGAAGAAGGGATACTTAAAGCTGCGGCCAAACAGCTCGACGTGGGTGTCGGGGGTGCCGTTCTCGCACAGGGTGTCCATGTTCACCCGGATGTCGGCCCACTTATTATAATTGCGGATGGCCGTGTCGCCCACGCCCTTTGCACCGGGGCCGGGGATCTGGTTCTTGCAGGCCACGCCGTTGCACACGGGGCAGGCCTTGCAGTATTTGCCGATGCACTGGCGGGCATTGGCCAAAACATCTGAATAATTCATCTGTTTTTCCTCCTGATTTTCCTTGTCTTTCGCGGAGCTTCTGCGCCCTGCATACTCTCTGCCCTCATCATAGTCCCGTTTCGCGCCTGCGTCAAGAGCTTTTTCGACGCTCTCGGCTCCACCGCATTCGCTGCTTCGTCATTTTTGAAAAAATACAAACTTTTTTGAAAAAAAGCTTGACAAAAGACCTTCTTTCAGGTATTATAGTGGAGCGCTGAGGGCCACGGCCTGAAGCGGTGAAAACTGAAGATGTGGAAAGATGGCTGAGTTGGTCTAAGGCGCACGACTGGAAATCGTGTAACGTGTCAAAAGCGTTCTGGGGTTCGAATCCCCATCTTTCCGCCACAAAACCCAGAACCGATGGTTCTGGGTTTTTGTTTTGTTCCGAAAGAGGCTCTCCCAAAGGGAGAGGACAGAAAGGATAGTCTATATGTCTATCAGCATCGCCATGCCCCGGATGAGCACCGACCCGGAGCTTACCACCGCGCAGTCGAAATATCTGGAGAGTCTGGCCCGGGCCGGGGCCGAGGTGCACTGGGTAGGGCTTTCTGACCCGGACGCCGCCGTGGCCGAGGCTCTGACCTGTGACGGCCTGCTGCTCCCGGGCGGCGGTGACATGGACCCCGCTTTTTATGGGCAGGAGCGCATCCCCGCCTGCGGTGAGCCGAACCTCCTGCGGGATGCCGCCGAACCGAAGCTGCTGCGGGCTTTCCTCGCCGCAGACAAGCCGGTGCTGGGCATCTGCCGGGGCATTCAGGTGATGAACGCCGTGCTGGGCGGCACCCTGTATCAGGACATCGAGCCCTTCGAGCACGTCCCCCACAACGACCACTGGGCGAAAGTCCACACCGTCACGGTGCGGCGGGGTACTCTGCTCTCCCGCCTGCTGGGGCAGGACACCGTCCTCGTGAACAGCCAGCATCATCAGGCCGCCGACCGCACCGCCCCCGGATTGGAGGTCGCCGCCCTCAGCGAGGACGGCATTGTGGAAGCGCTGGAAAAGCCGGACGCACGTTTCTGCCTCGGCGTCCAGTGGCACCCGGAGTGGCTCAGCGATGCAGACCCGGCGCAGCAGGGGTTGTTTGATGCGTTTGTGGAGGCTTGCAGAGGGTAAATGGTTCTCGCGCTGGTGGCGCGGGGCAAAGCGCTTTTTCATTAAGGCTAATGTTCTCTTTTGCGTGCCAAAAGAGAACCAGAAATGG
>OKTM01000173.1_pt1 | contig 41350 bp, 44 predicted proteins | sample 1606401 | NCBI WGS metagenome assembly OKTM01 (sample SAMEA3879583, study PRJEB24766) | human gut metagenome | biome: human-associated habitat; feature: feces | place: USA | collected 1985/1987 | reverse complement strand
AAGAACTAGGCTATATTAAAAAAAGCCCACACTCGTTAGAGTGTGTTAGTTCAATAAGGCTATTGATAAAATCAATCACATGATCTGATGATCATTGTTGAACTAACTAACAGTCCTTGATTCTTTATTGTATTTTGTGATTCTGTTTTCAGCCATGGCACATCTACTAGCGTAACGAATGAAATAGTTTATGCAGCTTTGAATATCTTTACTATTATTAGAATTATTGTCGTTTGTTTTGGATTTGTCATATATATAGAACCATTTAGGATGATTCTTATAGAGTCTGTTTCTTTCTTCTAGTTTACTCTTTACGATTCAATGATGAGATGTATCAGCTGATATTGAAATGTTACCGGACGACCGAAAATGAACCGGACACGTCATTTAGATGTGTGACTTTCTCGTTGAACTTATTTATGTAAGTGAAAGAAAAGACCGCTTGATGCGGACTTGATTGTTTTATGCGTTTTGTTCTTGTTCTTGAAGCTTTACCTTTTCAACAGGTTGAACCAATTTCTTTCCAGAACCAATGAAGATCATCAATCCTAATGCCATTAGTAGAACAGCGAAGAATAATTGTAATCCGTCTGTCATAAATGCGAATCCACCAGTTACGAATAATTTTAAGCAGATGTTGTATACAGACATTCCTAAGCTTGTCATTGTAACAACTAACATCATAATCATTGGTACATATAACATGTATCCTTTACGTCCTGTAACTTTTAAGAATACTGATAATGAAACTAATACCATAGCAGCTAATAATTGGTTAGCACTACCGAATAATGGCCAGATATTTAAGTATCCACCTAAGCTTAATAGGTAACCACCAGCTAAAGTGATTAGGGTAGCTACATATTTGTTTGTTAAGAAGCTAACAACGCTATTTGTTTCAGCTTCTTCATTTACTTCAAATAATTCTTGGAATGATAAACGTCCGATACGTGCAACAGCATCTAATGATGTTAATGCTAAAGCAGAAACGAACATTGTCATGATGCATAGACCCCATTCTTGAGGGAATCCAAATTGGGAAATCAATCCAGTAACACCAACTGAGAATTTGATGAATGGTGTTGCAGTATCAGCAAATGCCATTGAAGATAATGTTTCATTTAATACGCCTTTGCTAGCTAAGCTAGTTAAAGATCCAACAACTACGATTACCAAAACAGCTAATAAAGATTCAAGTAACATACTTCCGTATCCAACTTGTAACATATCGCTTTCATTGCGGATTTGTTTAGAACTTGTTTCACTAGATACAAGTGAGTGGAATCCACTAACAGCACCACAAGCTACAGTAACGAATAATGTAGGGAAGATATAGCTTCCAGTTGCAGATTTAAATCCAGTGAATGCAGGTGATGTGATTGTAGGGTTTGATACGAATACACCAACAACTGCAGCAACAATCATTCCGATGAATAAGAATGTAGTCAAATAGTCACGTGGTTGTTTTAATACCCAGATAGGTGTAACACTTGCAAAGAAGATATAAACGAATACTAGATATACCCATGTTTGTTTAGTGAAGTAAACAGGGAATGCGATTCCTAATGCTAACATTGCAACGATTAATGCAATACCTAGAACAGCTTGTTTCCACCCAGAAAGACCTGTTTTCTTTAGGAAGAAACCAAATGCGATAGCAACAAATACATATAGAATTGTAATTGAACTAGCAGCTCCACTTGGTAATGATTGTGCACCGGCAGCGTTGTATCCGTTTAATGATCCTGCAACCATGTCGGCAAATGCAGCAATAACTAATAATGTAAATAACCAGCAGAATAAGAAGAATAATTTACGTCCTGTTTTACCAATGTATGTTTCTATGATTTGTCCCATTGATTTACCGTGGGATTTAACAGATGCGTATAGAGCCCCAAAATCTTGTACGGCACCGAAGAAGATTCCTCCGACCATTACCCATAAAAATGCAGGTAACCATCCAAATACCATCGCAAGTACTGGACCTGTGACTGGACCAGCTCCAGCAATTGATGAGAATTGGTGTCCAAATACTTCCCATTTATTACTTGGAACATAATCAACTCCATCTTCCTTTTCATAAGCGGGTGTCTTAGCTTTTGGATCAATTCCCCATGTTTTAACTAAATAGCGTCCATAAACTAAGTAAGCCGTAAGCAATAATGCAGCAGCGATAGCTAATAATAATAGACCATTCATAAATTACTTTCCTCCCTTAAAACTTTCTATCCAAATATTCAAATAATAAAAAAAGACTTCGTCTATCTAAGACGAAATCTAATACTATTCCGCGGTACCACTTAGTTTGCAACATCGTTGTTGCCACTTAGAACTTCTTAACGCGAAGGACGAATCATCTTACTATAAGTTCAAATGATTGGCTCACAAGTGATAGCTCTAAGGGCCGTTGTTATCATCTCACCAATTTTGATACTCTCTTAAACCGGGCTTGCTTAAAGTCGTGTCTTGTTCATAGCTTTGAATATTTGTGGTTGTATAATAAAACAAAATGAAAAACATGTCAATGAAAAATGTAACAAAATGTAAATTAATATTTTCATAATTTACATTAATTACAATCATCGTTAGATTGTTAACTTGTGAACGTGTGTGTTATAATATTGAAATATGCTGGAGGGAAACAGATGATTTATATAACTGGCGATATTCATAGAGAGCAAGATATTCATAAAATTAACCCGAGAGAGTTTACTGTTGGAAATACTTTAACGGAAAATGATTATGTTATTATATGTGGCGATTTTGGTTGTGTTTATGATGGTAGTACAGGAGATAATTTTTGGTTAAGATGGTTAGATTCACTTCCATGGAATACGTTGTTTGTGGATGGAAATCATGAGAATTTTGATGTATTAAATACATATCCTATTGAAGAGTATAAGGGTGGGAAAGTACATCGTATTCGTTCGAAAATATTTCATTTGATGCGAGGAGAAGTGTTTAATATCGATGGTTATAAATTCTTTACGATGGGTGGAGGATTTTCACACGATGTTGCTTATCGTACAGAACATAAAAATTGGTGGAAAGATGAAATTTGTACGATTGAAGAAGCTAAACATGCATTTGAAACATTAGAGAAAAATAATTGGGAAGTTGATTATATATTGTCACATGATATATATTCTTCACATCCATTAGCTCATAAATATGAAACGGATATGAGTCTGTATGGAGATGATTATTATGATTTGCATGATTGTTTAGAAACGATAGAAAAGAAGACAGAATATAAAATCTGGTTTAGTGGACATTATCATGATGATTTGATTCATTATTCCGATTCAAATAAGCCTTGTTTGACTTTATTTGATAAAGTTCTTTTATTAGATAATATTGATGAAGAAATGAAAAACCTGACTAAGTTTTAGCCAGGTTTTGTTTTTTATAGGATATCTTGTAAATTTTCTTCGATTGTACTTTTTAATGTGTCAAATGAATGATCGAATCTTTGCTGATCATTTTCATTTAAGTGTAAACAAATAACTTGCTCAACACCATTTGATCCTACAACACTTGGTGTACCAATAAAGTATCCTTCTTTACCATATTCTCCACTTTGATATGCAGATACTGGAAGGATTGCTCGTTCATTATTTAAAATACATGAAACGATACGTTTTAATGCTAAACCAATACCATAATAAGTAGCACGTTTTAATTCGATGATTTTATAAGCTTTGTCACGTACATCAATGTAGATTTCTTGTAACTCACTTAAAGAAATATTATTTTCATCTAAGTATTCTAGTAAATTTTTACATCCAATATATGAATGAATCCAAGGAACGAAACTTGAATCTCCGTGCTCACCCATGATATATGCGTGGATATTGCTATCGGCAAATCCTAATCTTTCGCTTAATGCATGACGTAAACGTGCTGTATCTAATACAGTACCTGAACCGATAACGTGGTTTTTAGGTAATCCACTTTCTTTCCATGCAACATAAGTCATGATGTCTACAGGGTTATTTGCGACAACTAAAATACCATTAAAGTTATTTTCCTTTAATGCTTTACAAACGCCCTTTGTGATATTGGCGTTGATTTTAACTAGATCAAGACGAGTTTGTCCTGGCTTTTGGGCAGCACCAGCTGTTAAGACAACGATGTTAGTATCGGCAGCATCTGCGTATGTACCGGCACTAATTTTCATTTTAGTGTCTGCATAAACTAGACCATCATTTAGGTCCATTTGTTCTCCTCTAGCTTTGTCTTCATTTACATCGACCAAAACAAGTTCATCGATTCCCTTTTCTGAAAGCATAGAATAGGCAAAACTCATACCGACAAATCCAGTACCTACCAGCATGATTTTTCTTTTTTTAATTTTTTCAGACATAAACTTAAACCTCTTTCTTATTTTTATATTACTATTATAGGTTAGTTTAAACTAAAAAGCCAGTGTTCACTGGCTTAATTTGATTGAGTTTGTGCTTGTAGTGTAATTTCAACCGTGATTTCTTTGGAATTTCTTTCGACAACCATTTTCACAGTATCACCAATTTTATGCTTTTTTAAGATTCCTTTAACATCACTAGTTGTTTGGATTTTCTGTCCATCAAAATTTATGATACGATCATTTTGTTTAAGTCCGGCCTTATCAGCAGCACCATTTTTGACAACCTGCACGATGTAGCAACCATCCTCATATTTAGAATTAGAACTTTGATTACTAGAAGTATAATCATATAAGCTTACATTTAAAGCGGGTCTAGATGTTACACTTCCATTTTGCATTAGCTCTGTGATGACATCTTTTGCAGGTGTGATGGGAATTGCGAATCCTAAACCCTCAATTCCTGTAGAGCTTTCTTTTGCGTTCACAATGCCGATTAAATTACCATCTGCATTAAATAATCCACCACCAGAGTTTCCTGGATTAATGGCTGCATCTGTTTGTAGAAGTGTCATGGTTTCGTTATCAATAGTAATTTGTCGATCAGTAGCTGAAATAATACCCGTTGTAACTGTTCCACCAAGTTCACCTAGGGGATTGCCAATTGCGATAGCAGGATCTCCTACTTGTAGAATATCACTATCTCCAAATGTAGCAGCTTGTAAGTTATCGGCATCAATTTTTATTACGGCTAAATCTGTTTGAGAATCTTTACCTACGATATTTGCATCATATTCTGATCCATCGGTTGTAGTGACTTTAAGTCTTGTTGCATCACTCACGACATGATTGTTTGTGACAATATATCCATCTGTGCTGATAATAACTCCACTTCCTGCACCTTGAGAGACATATTGACCAAATATGGAATTTCCACTTGATACAGATTCTGTGGTAATTTCAACAACGCTATCCTTACATTTTTCAACAATGTCAGATACATCTGATACTTGAATTGTACCTTTATTCGATTTTGTGGTCTGTTGCTGAATAGTGACATTGGCTTTGTTTGATAATTGACTTCCCGCAAAACCAGAGCCAAAACCAACAACTCCCGAAATGAGAACGATACCAATTGTGGTTAGAATTTTATTGTGTACTGGGACATAGGTTTTTGACCTAAATTCAGGTGGTGTCTGCATAAGTTATCCTCCTTATTTTAATTTTATTTTATATTCAGTAGTATACACTATTCTAAACGAATTGTGATGAATCAAATATACCTTTTTGTATATACAAATTTTGGAATATTAACATTCAGTGTTATAATACCTTTATAGAAAGCACGTTTAAGGGAGGTTTCGTATGCCAGCAAAAACGACAAAAAAAGTTACAGATAAAAAAGTAGTTGCTCCAGTTAAAAAAGTTGAAGAAAAGAAGGTTGAAGTAAGAGAAGCTTCAGCTAAAAAAACTGCAACAAAGAAAGTAGAAGAAAAACCAGCTGAAGAAAAGAAGGTTGAAGTAAAGAAAACTCCAGCTAAAAAGACAGCTACAAAGAAAGTAGAAGAAAAACCAGCTGAAGAAAAGAAAGCTCCAGCTAAAAAGACAACTGCAAAGAAAGCAGAGGAAAAGCCAGCTGAAGAAAAGAAGGTTGAAGTAAAGAAAACTCCAGCTAAAAAGACAGCTGCAAAGAAAGTAGAAGAAAAGCCAGCTGAAGAAAAGAAGGTTGAAGTAAAGAAAGCTCCAGCTAAAAAGACAGCTGCAAAGAAAGCAGAGGAAAAACCTGCTGAAGAAAAGAAAGCACCAACTAAAAAGACTGCAACAAAAAAAGCACCAGCTAAAAAAGCAGCTGCTAAGAAAACAACAGTTAAAAAGACAACTACTAAGAAGGCTACAACTAAAAAAATGACAAAGGAAGAACAATACGCTAAATTATCAGTAGATACATGCTTTGATTTGGCAAAGGCAATGTCAATGGATGTGACTCGTGATTCAATTATTCAACAATTGGTTTTAAATCCAGATGTAAAATCAGTGGCACAGGATTTAGTCAATAAATATCAATTAAAAGGTAAATTTAAATTTGAAGAAGATGGCTATGATGAAGATTTAGTTGAAGTTTTAGTATCGAAAGTGTATGCAACTGCAGATATCAAGCCTCAAAAAGCAGAAGACTTACAAGCAGATGTAGACCATGCTTTAAATTATAAATATACGGATGTAGTAGCAGATGGAGAAGAATATAAATCTCAATTTGATACAATGCGTAAAGTTTTGATGATTGCTCAGCACAAGGATATTCATGATTCAAAGAAATTAGATGAGGAAATTGGTATTGATGTTGAAAAATTCGTAGAAGAATTTATGGATCTTGCGTATAGTGTATTAAAAACATGGAAATATGAAGATGTGGATTATTATGAACACTTCATTTATGCTGTATTATCGCAATTAGAAGATTTACACAACACATATAGAAATCGTATTATGATGGATGTGGCTGATTTATACATCTTACATGGTGATTATGGATTAGGTGATGCAGATTATGGATATATCTTAAGAGAAAATCAAATTAAAGATTATATTTATTATCGTTATGCTTCTATTTATGAAGGTGTTGACAAGGATAAGGCAAAACAAATCGCTAATCAAGCTTTACAGTTTGTAGATGATCGTTTTACTTATTATCCAAACATTATTGCCGTTTTAGAAGGTTAATAAGGAATCTGCTTGATTTTTAAAGGTGTTTTGCATATGATATACATTGCGAATACTTTTAATCAAGGAGGATACAATGGCTACTTCAAAAATTCCTGTGTGGGTTAAACAATGCCTTGATCAATATGGTAACTGTGCATGTGGACGTGCCATTACTAAAAAAATTGGTAAGGATAATCTTTTGCAGATTCTTGAAAATGAAGGATATCCATGTGAATTGGAAATCTTAAGTGATCAAAAAGACAAAAGTGCATATCCAAAAGATGGAACATATATTTTAACATTAAAAAATCGTCAACCATTATTGGCTGACGAGGATGAAGACGAAGACTAAGTGCTTCGTCTTTTCTTTTATAAATTTTTGATGATTTCATCAGTAAATGCATCGGTAGTCGCATTTCCACCAAGATCAGGTGTTAATACTGTATGTTCATCAAATGTTTTATTTAAAGCATTTCGTATTTTGTTTGAAACATCTCCTTGATGTAGATCGTCTAACATCATACAAGCCGATAAAAGCAATGCACTAGGATTTGCGATGTGTTTACCAGCAATATCTGGAGCACTTCCATGAACAGCTTCATACATTGCATACTCATCCCCCTTATTGCAGCTTGGAAGTAGTCCTAAGCCACCAATCAAACCGCTTGTTAGATCTGAGACAATATCACCATATAGATTTGGCATTACCATAACATCAAATTGTTCTGGACGCATGACCAATTGCATACAAGTGTTATCTACGATTAATGAGTTTGCTTCAATTTGAGGATATTCCTTGGCAATATCTTCAAAAATATGAAGAAATAAACCATCGCTCATTTTTAGAATATTCGCTTTATGCACACAAGTTAATTTCTTACGATTATGTTTTACACAATATTCAAAGGCGGCTCTGATAATTCTTGTGCTTGCTTTTTTTGTGATGATTTTATAAGCATACACTGTATTTTCATCAACTTGTTCTTCTTTACCAACATAAAGATCTTCTGTATTTTCTCTAAAAGTGACAATATCTACATTATCAAATCGAGTAGGAATACATGGATTTGACTTTGCTGGACGGATATTAGCCCATAAATCATATTTGTTGCGTAATGTTACATTTAAAGAACGAAATCCCTTTCCAACTGGTGTTGTGATTGGACTCTTTAACAAGATTTTATTCTTTTCAAATGACGCAAAGGCATCTTCTGGAATATATTCTCCAGTTTCATCATATACCTTTGCCCCAACATTAAAAATTTCGTAATCTAAATCTGCATTTGCGGCATTTAATACTTTAATTACAGCATCGGTAATTTCAGGACCGATGCCATCTCCTTTAAAAACAGTTATTGTAGTCATTCCACTTCCTCCATTTCTCCTACATACACATTAGCTGGTCGAATTAGTTTTCGATTTGACTTTCTGTTTTCCAAATGATGACTTACCCAGCCTGCAGTACGACTTATCGCAAATAAAGGGGTAAATAAGTCGTTTTTGATACCTAATAGAGAATATACATAGCCTGAATAATAATCTACATTGGCACAAACATCGATACCTTTTCTTTCCTTCATCACCTCAACCGCAACTTTTTCAAAAGTATGTATACAATTGTATATGTCTTCTTGACCTTTTGCCTTTGCCAAGGTTGCGCATTGTTGTTGAATCAAAAGACAGCGAGGATCACTTTTTGTGTAAATCGCATGACCAATACCATAAATAAGTCCACTGTGATCAAAAAAATCTTTGTCTAATAGACGATTCGCAATCTTTTTCAATGTAGTTTTATCGGTCGTAAATCCAACCTCATGAAATATTGCTTTAAACATATTGGTTACTTTACAGTTGGCACCTCCATGCTTAGGTCCTTTTAAAGAACCAATGGCAGCTGATATACAAGAATAAATATCAGTTCCTGTACTAGAAATAACGACATTCGCAAATGTGGAGTTATTTCCACCACCATGATCAGCATGAACCATTAATAATGTATCCATGATTTTTGCTTCTTCATATGTATATTGATCATTGCCTCTGGCCATGCATAAGATATTTTCAGCTAGACTACGATCTGGATATGGATATGCTTTAAATACTTTATTGCAGGCATAAGAAAAAGTGAAAAGAGGAATAGAAGCTAGAATGTTCAATCCTTTTATCATTCGCTCTTCTAAATCATCTGTATCTGCACTTGGATCTTTGGCGTACAGTTTTAATACTTCAATTTGAAGAGCATTTAAAATGTTGGGCGTTTCATACTGTAAATCAACTGGCCCCATTTTAAAGTTTAATAAATAGTCTCTAAATTCTTTTAGCTGTTGAGACGTAGGTAAAGAACCGAAAATCAATAAATAAGCGGTTTCTTCAAATCCACAAATTTTCTCTTTGGATTGTTTATTTACTAAATAGTTGATAGGATAGCCCCTAAAAATTAATTGTCCATCGATGTTGTATTTCTTTTCATGAATAATTTTATATCCAATAACATCACAAATCTTTGTTAATCCGACCTTTACCCCTGTACCATTATCGTTTCTAAGCCCGGCTTTTACACGATATCTTGAGTATAAGGAAGGATCAATAAAGTTGTGTTCTTCATTGTCTTGATAAATCTCTTTTAGTGATTTCACAAATGAAACCCCCTTTTCATACGTTTCATATTATAGCAGAAATCTTTCATTTTGTTACATTTTTTGTTATAATTCGAAACGGAGGATGTTGTCTATGCAAAATTTAACATATAAGATTCTAGAAAAACATTTATTAAACGGGAAGTTAGAAGCGGGTCAACCGATTGAAATTAAAATGGATCAGACTTTAACACAGGATGCTACAGGAACAATGGCTTATATGCAATTTGAAGCTATGGGAGTAAAGAAAGTTAAAACAGAATTATCTGTAAGTTATGTAGATCATAATACTTTACAAAACGGTTTTATGAATGCAGATGATCATGCATATCTTCAAAGTGTTGCCAGCAAGCATGGTATTTATTTTTCTAAAGCAGGAAATGGAATTTGTCACCAAGTCCACTTGGAACGTTTTGCTAAGCCAGGAAAGACATTGATTGGTTCGGATTCACATACACCCACATCTTCAGCTATGGGATGTATCGCAATTGGAGCCGGGGGATTGGATGTTGCAAAAGCTATGGCAGGAATTGGCTATCGACTAACATGTCCAAAGGTAGTCGAAGTAAAATTAACAGGAAGCTTGAATCATGGAGCTTCAAGTAAAGATATTATTTTAAAATTATTAGAGTTATTAAGTGTAAAAGGCGGAGTCGGAAAAGTCTTTGAATATACGGGCGAAGGTGTAAAACAATTGAGCGTATATCAAAGAGCCACAATCACAAATATGGGAGCGGAATTAGGCGCAACGACATCTATTTTCCCAAGCGATGAAGTAACGCATGAATTCTTGAAGCGTCAACAACGAGAAGAAGATTATATTCCATTAAGTGCAGATGAGGGTTGTCAATATGATGAAACGGTTGAAATTGATTTAAATACACTTGTACCTTTAGTTGCTTGTCCAAACTCACCTGACGCTGTAAAGCGAGTATCAGAAATGGCAGGCATGAAGGTGGATCAGGTAGCGATTGGATCATGTACAAATTCAGGTTATGAGGATTTAATGAAAGCAGCCGCTATTTTAAAAGGTAAAAAAATTGCTTCTAATGTAAGTTTAGTTGTATCTCCTGGATCTAGACAAGTGTTAATGAAATTAATTGAGAATGGTGCTTTAGCAATATTTGTAGCTTGTGGAGCAAGAATTCTAGAATGTACGTGTGGTCCATGCATTGGTATGGGACAAAGTCCTAAAAGTGATGCTGTAAGCTTACGTACATTTAACCGTAATTTCTATGGGCGTAGTGGAACATTAAGCGCAGGCATTTACTTAGTTTCACCAGAAGTTGCGGCTGCCAGCGCAATCACAGGAATTCTTACAGATCCATCAACATTGGATTATGAAGATAACTTTGAGAAAGAAAAAAGCTATATTGATGATTCGTTGATTTATTCTCCAAGCAAAGATCCAGATTGTGTTGAAATTGTTCGAGGACCTAATATCAAACCATTGCCAGTGAATACTCCAATGGATAAGACAATCGATAAAAAAGTAGTTATTAAATTACCTGACAACATCACAACGGATGATATTGCTCCAGCAGGTGCTAAGGTTTTACCTTATCGTTCAAATATTGAAAAATTATCTACTTTCGTATTTGAAAACAACAAGCCACACTTCGATGAAGTTTGTAAAGAGAATAATGGAGGTATTATTGTTGCAGGAGAGAACTATGGACAAGGCTCTAGTAGAGAACATGCAGCACTTGCACCAATGTATTTAGGTGTAAAAGCTGTTCTTACAAAATCATTTGCACGTATTCATTTGGCTAACTTAGTTAACTTTGGTTTGTTGCCAATCGTATTTGACGATAAATCTGATTATGATAAGATTGACGAGATGGATGAATTAAAAATTGAAAATGTGAAATCTCTATATGACTCTTTTGATTTGACAGTTGAAAACATCACAAAAAATCAAACATACAAAGTTCATGCACCAATCAATAAGGAAGATATTGATATTCTGATGGCTGGTGGAGCTTTAAATTATATTCGTAATCAACAATAATATGTTAAAGGAACGTTTATATAAGTAACGTTCCTTTTTCTTATGGTATAATACTCGAGAAATAAGGTGAAAAAATGAAAGAGAAACAAGAACAAATTGTAATGCGAATTTCTTTTTGGTCAGGTGTGCTATTTGCGTTGGCAGAACTTGTTATGGCAATTTTTTCTAAATCTCAGTCTGTTTTGGCAGATACAGTTTATGATTCGACAGAACTCGTTGTAATTGGATTAACTATTTATATTATTCCCTTGTTCTATAAGCCAGTAACTGAAAAACATCCATTTGGATATGCACAATTGGAAAGTATTTTGATTTTGTTGAAAGGATTTATGTTTATAGCAGTTATGATGGCTTTAATCATGAATAATGTTCAAATCATGATGAATGGTGGTAATGAAGTAAATCATATGCAGGTTTCTATGTTTGAAACGATATTAACATGTTTTTCTGCATTGATTTTATTGATTTTAATGCGAATCAATAAAAAAGTAACATCGCCTACCGTGGATGTAGAAATATATGGATGGAAAATTGATGTTTTTTCGAGTGTCGGTGTTTCAATTGCGTTTTTCTTATCTTCTTTTTTAGTTCATACACCACTCTCGTTTATTTCTCCATACTTTGATCAAATTGTAGCTATTGTGCTTGCCTTAGGTATGATGAAAGAACCTATTCAAATGATTGGAGAAAGCTTTCGTAGTTTGATGTTATTGAGTCCGGATGAAAAAGAAGTTTTAAAAATTAAGGAAATTGCAGCTTCTATACTAGATAACTATCCGTATGACCCTGTTTTTTATGATATAACAACAACAGGAAGAAAAATGTGGATATCTATCTATTTTACAACCCGAATTGACACCATGTCTTTTACGGAGCTGGAAGTGGCTAATCAAGAGCTAAAGTTGGCTCTACAAAAAGAGTATGAGGATTGTTTTGTGGAACTTGTTCCTAATGTATATGCGAATAAATAGGAGGATTTTATGGAAAAAAATATCGCACTAGTATGCCCTGAATGTAATGAGAAGTTTAATGCAGATATATATACATCTATAAATGTTCAATTGGATAAAGAAATGAAAAACAAGGTTTTAAGTGGGAAACTATTTGATATGGAATGTACACATTGTCATGCTAAATTCCATATTCCATATCCAGTTTTATATCATGATATGGAAAAGAAATTGTTGATTCAATTTACTGAAGAAAAAGATTTAGAACCCGTAAAAACAATATTAAAAAATGCGAATGTAGGTGAAGACTATACTGTTCGTATTGTTGATAATGAACGTGACTGGATTGAAAAGATTTTGATTTCAGACAGTGAATTGGATGATCGTATCATGGAGCTTTATAAGCTGCTTGTGCTTTCACAATATGAAGACGCTGATAATGTGAATGGGTTGTATTATTGGAATATTCAAAATTTTGAAAATCCACATTATGTTATGGTGCTGGATGAAAAGAAGAGTGATAAAATGCATTTTATGCCATTTCATTTAGAAGTTTATAAACAGGTTGAAGAAGTGTTTTTATCCGATATCGAACAGGACTATATTGTCGATGCAAACTGGGCAGTCGCAAATACAAAGTAGGTGAAACGATGCTTGAAAGTATTCATGCTTGTGTAGATCTTTTACATGTGGGATATCGCGTAAAAGAACATTATGATCCTATTATTTTAAATGTATATCATTGCTTAAAAATGGAGAGGTTGAACGATGATCAATATATGCTTCATATTGATAGTGTATTGAATAAAAGTATTCATGATTTAACAGAAACAGAGGTTTATACATATATTACATATGTATTTGAAAAAGAAAACTATGTACCGAACTTTTTAAAAAGTACAATTGAATCTGGGATGTTTAAAGAATTGCTGCTTCACTATTTATCCTTAAAAGAGTCTGATACTTTACAATGTATGAAATTAAATCGAAATCTTTTAAGCAAATGGCATTATGCGAGTGTCTCTGAAGAGGTGGCACAAAATTTAACCATCAGCGCTAGTGGAAGGGTGTACCTAACAAGATATGTAATGTCAAAAGAGGGAATCAAAGCACTAAAAACACAACAAGCCTCGATTTCTAAGGAAGATGCATATGCGATTTTAAATGCGATCAATAATTTGGATTTAGAATCAAAAGAAGTAGAAGAAAATGGCTGGCAACTGAGAATGTATAAAAGTGTTGGTGGAAAGAATCGACTTGTAAAAACGATTGTACATGATACAAAGAATCCAAATGGATTAAATGACTATATTCGTTCTATTGTTCCATTTGAACATTTATTTGTCTTTGGGGGCTCTTATTATTCGTGGGAGAAATAATGTAAAAATTTACAATTTCTATTGACAAATATTTTCATAAAGACTATATTATTTTCAAAGCAATGAAAAGAAATAGTAAAATGGTACTGCTTTAAGAGACTTTCTGGTTGGTGCAAAGAAAGAGTAAGGCTATTTGAACACGTCTTTGAGCTGTAAAGATGAAATAAAGTAGTTTTTAACGTATTCCTGGCGTTATCAGGTTTGAGGCTATGATTTAGTAAAATAAGGTGGAACCACGTAAGTTAAACTTTCGTCCTTTGGGCGGAAGTTTTTTTGTTTATTAGGAGGCTCTTATGCAACAGATACAATTACCACAGGGAATGAAAGATACAATTTTAATTGAGTGTGAAAAGAAAAAATATTTACAAAATACATTAGAAGAAATATTTGATTCTTTTGGATATGAAGAAATCATCACACCAACAATTGAATATTATGAGACATATGAAAATGCGTTTAAAAGTATTCAATCGACAGATATGTATAAGTTTTTTGATGAAAATGGAAGAATTTTAACTTTAAGAATGGATATGACGGTTCCAATTGCCCGTGTATGCGCATCTAAATTTAAAGATTCAAAACCACCATTTCGTTTTCGCTATACTTCAAATGTATTTAAGGTTCGTCAAAAATTTGCAGGTAAACGCAGTGAAGTTACTGATTGTGGAATTGAATTGATTGGCTTGGACTCTAAAAGTGACGTGCAAGTTTTAGCTTGTGCACTTGAGGTGATGAAGAATTTTAAAAACTACACTCTTGAAATTGGAAATGTACAATTTTTTCAGGCGGCATGTAAAGTTGTTCGCTTAAGCCAGGAAGAAATTAGTACATTGGCTGATTTGATTGATAAAAAGAGTATGGTTGATTTAAAAGTGTATTTAGATTCATTGTATTTAAGTGAAAAAATCGTGGATTTCTTTATGCATTTACCGTTTCTTTGTGGCGATGTAAAAATTTTAGATAAGGCATATGCATATTGTTTTGATGATTCATTAAAACAAGTCCTAGATTCCATGAAAGAATGTATTCAATCCTTGGATGTATTGGGCTATTTGGAAAATGTGACAATCGATTTAGGTAAAGTAGCGCATCTAGATTATTACACTGGAATTATTTTTGAAGGGTATGTTTCCGGTGTAGGAACGAGCGTTTTGAGTGGAGGAAGATACGATTGTTTATTGAAAAAATTTGGTCGAGACCTTCCTGCATGTGGCTTTAGTGTCAAACTCGATCCACTAATTGATCAAGTGGATGTAAAACTAAGAAAAAAATATAAGCTGTATTATCCAGAAGACAAACAAATTGAAGCTATGAAACAAGCAATGCAGCTACGTAAAGAAGGAAGTGTAGTGCTTGAACCTTCCTTGAATGATTCTATTTATGTTGAGGAGGTCTAACTATGAGTTTATCAATTGCACTGACAAAAGGTCGTCTAGAAAAGCAAACTGTAGCCATGTTAGAGGAATTAGGATATGGAATTGAGGCTTTAAAAGATAAAGGACGTGCCTTAGTATTTAAAGATTCTATAGAAGATATTCAATATTTTTTAGTTAAATCCAATGATTGTATTACTTACGTAAATCATGGAGTTGCCGATATTGGTGTTGTTGGCAAGGACACAATTCTTGAAAATGAAAATGACAATTATGAACTGTTGGATTTAAAAATTGGGAAATGTAAATTTATTGTAGCAAGCTTACCTGAAAATCAATTGTTTTCAAAAGTTGGGCACATTAAGATTGGCACAAAGTATCCAAGTGTCGCAAAAAAATATTTTTTATCCAAAGGCAAGGATGTGGAAATTATTAAAATTGATGGTTCTGTTGAATTGGCTCCTATCTTGGGTTTATGTGATGGAATTGTAGATATTATGGAAACAGGAACAACATTGAAGGAGAATGGATTGGTTGTATTAGATACAGTATGTGATATTAGTGCTCGTGTCATTGTGAATAAGGCGAGCTTTAAATTGAAACATGAAGAAGTGATGAAAGTAATCAACGATTTAAGTAAGAGGGTGGATGACAATGTTGACAAGAATTTATAAAGAAGATAAAGATACGTTAAAGGAATACTTGATGTCTCGAACACAAGATTTAAGTACAGATGTTTTGACAACCGTATCTAACATTATTCAGGATGTTAAAAAAAATCATGATGAGGCATGTTTAAGATATACAAAACAATTTGATAAGATCGAATTGGACTCAATGGAAGTATCAAAAGCAGAATGGGAAGCGCAAATTTTAAAATGTGATGCACAATTTATGCAAGCTATGAAGCTGGCAAAACAAAATATTGAGGATTTTCACAATCTTCAAAAGCAGCACGGATATTTACTTCAAAAAGAAATGGGTATTTATTTAGGTCAAAGAGTTCTTCCATTAGAAGCAGTGGGCATTTATGTACCGGGAGGACGAGCTCAATATCCAAGTAGTGTATTAATGAATGCATTGCCAGCTAAGATTGCAGGTGTAAACAATGTAGTTATGGTAACTCCACCGGATAAACAAGGGACGATACATCCTAATATTGCGTATGCGGCAAAACTAGCAGGTGTAGATAAAATTTATAAAATTGGAGGCGCACAAGCAATTGCGGCATTGGCATATGGAACACAAACAATTGATTGTGTGGATAAAATTGTAGGCCCAGGAAATATCTTTGTAGCAGCAGCGAAAAAATTAGTATATGGAACTGTTGATATTGATATGATCGCAGGACCAAGTGAAATATTAGTTATAGCTGATGAAAAGGCAAATCCAGAATATGTAGCTGCAGACTTATTGTCACAAGCTGAACATGATCCAATGGCAAGTGCCATTTTATTGACAACTAGTGAAGAGCTTTTAGCTTCTGTAAATGAGCAGTTAAAAAAACAAAGTTCTGTTTTACCGAAGAAGGAAATAGTTGAAGAATCATTGAAAAATTACGGAAAAGCTATTGTCTGTGATTCAATTGAAGATTGTATTAACATTAGTAATGAGATTGCACCTGAACATTTGGAACTCATGGTTTCCAATCCAATGGAATATCTACAAGAGGTTAAAAATGCGGGTAGTGTATTTTTAGGCTACTACACATGTGAAAGTATTGGAGATTATTTTGGAGGAACCAACCATGTTTTACCAACAAGTGGAACAGCTCGTTTCTCAAGTGCTTTATCTGTAGATAGTTTTACAAAAAAATCATCTTATTTATATTATTCCAAACAAGCAATTGAACAATACGCAAAATATATTGAGATAATTGCGACTGAAGAGCATTTACAAGCACATGCCAATGCTGCAAAAGTGAGGGTCAAATAATGAAGGGATATCAAACACATATACATACAGGTATTTTATTAAATGCCAATGAAGCAAGTCAAAATGTAGATGACAATATTAAACAAGAGATTTTAGATGCGATTTCAAACCTTCCTTTAAATCGATATCCAGATACAACGTGTCAAGAATTACATAGTTTGTATGCAGATAGAATGAATGTTCCTGCATCTTGGATTTTATCTGGAAATGGATCGGACCAAATGTTAGGATTTTTAATTCAGTACTATCTACATGATAATAAAACGTTGTATACATTGACTCCGGATTTTTCAATGTATGATTATTATGTGGATTTAAATCATTCAAACATTGAAAAGTTTGAAACGGAATTGGATGGATCCTTTGATGTAGATGCGTTTATTTCAAATGGTAAAGAAAAAAAGGTGGATATGATTTTGTTCTCCAATCCAAATAATCCAACAGGACATGCGATTACTAAGAAGGAAATGATTCAAATCTGTGAAGCTTTTCCGAGTATTCCTGTAATCTTTGATGAGGCTTATATGGAATTTGGTCAAGAAAGTGCGATTGATTTATTAAAAGTTCATCCGATGGCATTTGTATGTCGTACACTATCAAAAGCATATGGACTTGCAGGTATTCGTTGTGGATTTATGATTTCTATGCAAGTGGAAAAATTAGCTCCACTCTTTATTCCTTATGTTCTAAGTAGTGTAACGCAGACAATCGCAAGTGTAGTATTGAAACATGCGAATGAATATAAAAATGCAATACAAAATGTGATTGCTGAAAGAGAACGAGCTTATCAAGAAGTGAAGGATTATAAGAAATTGACTTTCTATCCTTCAAATGCGAACTTCTTGTATGGAAGAACCGATGAAAAAGATACTTTAATGAAAATGTTTGAAGAAAAGGACATCACAATTCGAAATTATGCAGATAATAGCTTTCGTATTACGATAGGTTCAAAAGAAGAAAATGATATGGTTTTGGATGTTCTAAGGAGATTTGAGTATGCGAATTGCTGAAAAAAACAGAGATACTAAAGAAACAAAAATCTATGAAAAGATCAATTTAGATGGAAATGGAATGAGTGAAATTGATACAGGTATTGGCTTTTTTGATCACATGCTGACATTGTTTGCGTTTCATTCTAATTTTGATCTAACTGTAAAAGCAGATGGCGATCTAGAAGTGTGTGATCATCATACAATTGAAGATTGTGGGATTTTGCTAGGGAAATTATTTTTAGAGGCTTTAGGTGATAAAAAAGGCATAGCTCGCTATGGAAGTATGAATCTGCCAATGGATGAAGTTTTATGCAATGTAACATTAGACATTAGTGGACGTCCTTATCTAGTCTTTAATTGCGAGTTCACACGTGAAAATATTGGAACGATGTCTTGCGAAATGGTTGAAGAATTTTTTAGGGCTTTTTGTGTGGCAGCGGGTATTACTTTACATATCAATGTGTTTTATGGAAAGAACGATCATCATAAAGTAGAAGCAATATTTAAAGCCTTTGGTCGTGCTTTAAAACAAGCTGTAAAAATAGAATCGGATAAAATACCAAGTTCTAAAGGAGTTTTAGAATGATAGGAATTATAGATTATGGAATGTCGAACTTATATAGTGTAAAAAATGCCTGTGATTCTTTAGGCTTAGAAAGTATTGTATCTAAAGATATAGAAGTATTGTCTAAATGTGAAAAATTGATATTACCAGGAGTTGGAGCATTTAAAGATTGTATGCACGCTTTGCGTTCTATGGGTTTATATGACTTTATTGTTCAACAAGTAAATAAAGATATACCTTTGTTGGGAATATGCTTAGGGATGCAGGCATTATTTGAAACAAGTGAAGAGAATGGATTGTGTGAAGGATTTGGCTTTTTAAAAGGACACGTTTGTCATATGGAAGATACAAATGTCAAGATTCCTCAAATTGGATGGAATGCTTTAGAAAGTAATCAGCCGCAAAAGATTTTTAAAGAAAATACATATGTATATTATGTGCATTCATACTATGCCAAGGATATGAATGATATGGATTTAATTGGTTATTCCATGTATGGAACAATGAAGATACCAGGCTTAGTGATGCATGATCATATTATGGGATGTCAGTTTCACCCGGAAAAAAGTGGGGAAGATGGATTAAAAATATTGGCATACTTTGGAAAGGAGTTCTAGATGATTGTATTACCTGCAATAGATATATTAGATGGAAAACCCGTACGTTTATACCAGGGTGATTATGGACAATCAACATGTGTAGCGGATGATGCTTTAGTTTGCGCAAAAAATTTTGAAGCAGCGAATGCACCTTATTTACATATTGTAGATTTAAATGGGGCAAAAGAAGGAAATCGTGTCAACGAGGATTTAATTTATGAAATTGTAAAAACATGCACGATTCCTGTTGAAGTAGGCGGTGGCATTCGTACAATGTCAGCTATTGATTCTTATATCGAAAATGGTGTATCCAGAGTTATTTTAGGTACATCTGCCATTCAAAATATTGGGCTATTAAAGGATGCAGTTCGTAAATATGATTCAAAAATAGCGGTAGGATTAGATTGCAAAGATGGATATGTATGTACATCAGGTTGGCTAGAAAAAAGTAAAGAATATTATTTAGACTTTGCGAAAAGAATGGAAGAAATCGGGGTTCAAACTTTGATTTGTACAGATATTTCAAAGGATGGAACTTTGCAAGGTCCTAATTTTAAAATGTTAGAAGCATTAAAGAATCATGTATCGTGTAATTTGATCGCATCAGGTGGAGTTCGAGATTTATCTCATATAAAAAAATGTAAAGATCTAGATTTGTATGGTGTGATTGCGGGAAAAGCCATTTATGAAAAGACTTTGGATTTGAAAGAGGCGATACGTAAATGTTGACAAAAAGAATTATTCCTTGTCTAGATGTGAAGGATGGAAATGTAGTCAAGGGCATCCATTTTTTAGGTTTAAAAGAAGTAGGGGATCCTGTAGCTCTAGCAAAAAAATATTATTTGGATGGTGCGGATGAGCTGGTTTTTTTGGATATAAGCGCAACAGTAGAAAAGAGAAAAACGATGGTAGAAGTCGTTAAGAAGGTCGCTAAAGAAATATTTATCCCATTTACAGTCGGTGGAGGTATCCAGACAGTTGAAGATGTACGTGCCATGTTGATGGCTGGTGCAGATAAGGTGAGCTTGAATAGTGCGGCAATTCGAAATCCTTCTTTGATCAAAGAGGCAAGCGAGCGTTTTGGTAATCAGTGTGTTGTTCTTGCGGTCGATGCCAAAAGAAGAAAAGACAATGCGGGTTGGAATGTTTATATTGAAGGTGGAAGAAAAGATACAGGAATCGATTGTATGGAGTGGATTCAAAAGGGTGTATCATTGGGTGCCGGAGAGATTTTATTGACAAGTATGGATGCGGATGGCACAAAGGATGGTTTTGACATTGAATTGTATAAAGCTGTTTCAAAAATCGTAAATGTGCCTGTGATTGCTTCTGGAGGCTGTGGAAAGATGGAAGATTTTGTGGATGCATTACAAGTTAGCGATGCAGCACTTGCAGCTAGTATTTTTCATTATGATGAAACGAGCGTTCAAAATGTGAAGAAATATTTAAAGGAAAAAGGAGTGGCCGTGCGTTTATGATTCAATTGGATTTTAAAAAACAGAATGGATTGATTCCATGTGTTGTTCAGGATGTTGAAACAAAACAAGTTTTAATGTTAGCGTATATGAATGAAGAAAGCTATCAAAAGACTGTAGAAACAAAATTAGCAACATATTATTCACGCTCGAGAAAATGTTTATGGGTCAAAGGAGAAACAAGCGGTCATTATCAGTATGTTCAGTCCATTCGTGTTGATTGTGATGAGGATACGATTCTTCTTGAGGTGAAACAAGAAGGCGCTGCCTGTCATACTGGACACTATTCATGTTTTTACAGAGATGAGAATGGAGTGTATCGATGAGTGAACTTATTGATTTATATAACCGGGATAGACAAAGTTTATGTCGTAAAGTAGATCGAAATGCTTATCTATTTCAACCAAATGAATTTATGATGTATGTCTTGGCTATATTAGAAAATGAAGAAGGTAAATTTTTAGTTACAAGAAGGTCTTTGAATAAAAAATGGGCAGCTGGTGGCTGGGAAATGCCTGGTGGTGGAGCTAAAAGTGGTGAAACCAGTGAAGAGGCTATTCAACGTGAAGTTAAAGAGGAAACAAATTTGGATGTGCAAAATGGGCAAGTGGTCTATTCTTATTTTAATGAAGATGAAACAAGACACGACAATTATTTTGTAGATATTTATCGATTTAAATTTGATTTTAAATTAAGCGACGTAACATTAAATGCCAAGGAAAGCATAGATTGTAAATTTGTATCTTTAGAAGAATTGGTAACGATGCACAAAGAACAGCCATTTTTACATTTTGAAAGAATCATGAAGGCTTTACAACAAAAAAAATAGGATTATTATATATATGTAAGTTCTATGACTGAAACACTACCAACTACTTCCTTTATAGGTCATAGACTGACATTGGGGTAAGCTTGCTTACCCCTTTTATATGTGTTATTATGTTCATGGCAGTGTGATGAGCTGCCAAAGGGACATGCAGAGCGTGGTAAACTCTGCGAAGGAAAAGTGGATTAGAGGAGTATAGATAAAATGTGGTGGTTTTATCTATACGGAATTTTGTTTGTAACAGAGAACATAATAATTTATACAAACAAAATTCATGTAATATTTATATGTGGATATAAATATTACGAAAAGCGGTTTAAGGAAGTGATGAAAGCCTTAAACCTCTTTTTTTTTGGAGGATATATGAAAATTTCAAATTATTTTGCGAAAGAAAAAATGGATGATACAGTTTTCGTTCAAACATATATACAAAGGTTAAGTGAACTTCAAGAGTCGGATATTGTATGGGCAAAATCAAATCTTGATGAAGATAATGAAGCTGTTCAATCGTTATTGATGGAGATGGTTCTTTCTTTTTATGCGACAGATTTAGTGGATATGAAAGATTATGAAGATTATTTGACAACAGCACCATTGGAATCTATGTCATTGAAGGAATTGCAGGCGCGTTTAATTCATTTGTTTCATGAAGATCGAGTTCATCCAGATAGCTTGATTCATAATGGAATTGGAAATTGTGAGTTGTTAAAAATATTGAAGGAAATGCAAAAGCGAATGAGTCATTGATTCATCCAGGTTTGAGGACTTGGATGTTTTCTTTTAACGTTGTATAATTGTAAAGATGGAAAAGGAGCGTTTTGTATGAATTCAAAAAGTCCAATTGGTGTTTTTGATTCTGGATTAGGTGGAATTAGTGTCTTACATACAATGCATAGTTTGCTCCCCAATGAGAATTTGATTTATTTTGGGGATAGTAAATACAATCCTTATGGAACAAAAACCAAAGAAGAGATCACAAAGCGTTGTATTGCGATATGTGATGAGCTTATAAGCCAGGATGTAAAGGCGATTGTTATTGCGTGTAATACAGCAACGAGTGCCTGTGTTAAGCTTTTACGTAAAAAATATGATGTAGACATCATTGGGATGGAGCCAGCATTAAAGGTGGCATGTGATCGGAGTGCACATCAAAGAATTGCGGTGTGGGCAACAGATCTGACTTTATCGGAAAAGAAGTTTGCAGATTTAATGAATCGTTTCAAAGATGAACATCATATTGTGAAGGTGCCTTGTCCTAAACTTGTCAGAATGGTTGAAGATGATAAGTTAGATGATACAACTCTTGTAGAATCCGTGTTAAAAGAGTATTTGCAGGCATCGGATTATAAAAATTTGGACAGTATTGTATTGGGATGCACACATTTTCCTTTCTATACGAAGTATTTAGAAAAACTTTGTCCTAAAGTTCATATTGTAGAGGGTAGTGTAGGAACAACGTTGCATACAAAGGATTTGTTGGAGCAAAAAGGATTATTAAATACAAGTAGTGAAGAAGGAACCATTAAATGGATGAATACGAGGGATTCAAAAATCGAACAGTCAAAATGCTTGTTTAAAAAGTTGGAGGTAGAAGCATGAGTGAAGTAGTTTGGAATAAATATTCAAAAGAAGAATTTGAAGATGTAATGAAGTTTAGTGAAGGATATATTGATTTCTTATCCGATTCAAAGACTGAAAGAGCTTGTGTAAACAATGCGATTGCATTGGCAAAATCATATGGATATCGTGATATTAAAGAAGTTATTGAAAATAAAGAAATTTTAAAATCACAAGACAAGGTTTATGTAAATATGATGAATAAATCAATTGCACTTATGCATATTGGTTCAAATCCATTAGAAAAAGGAATGAATATCTTGGGCGCTCATATTGATAGTCCACGTTTAGATTTAAAACAAAATCCATTGTATGAAGATGGAAATATCGCATATTTAGATACGCACTATTATGGTGGCGTTAAAAAATATCAATGGGTAACTTTGCCTTTGGCTATTCATGGTGTTGTTTGTTTAAAAGATGGAACAACTGTAGATATTGCGATTGGAGATAAAGAAAGTGATCCTGTATTTGTGATTAGTGATTTATTGATTCACTTAAGTGCAGATCAATTACAGAAAAAAGCAACTGAGGTAATTGCAGGAGAAGATTTAAATGTAACAGTTGGATCTATTCCTTTAGAAAATGAAGAGAAGGATGCAGTAAAAGCAAATGTAGCTCGTATTTTAAAATCAACATATGGCTTTGAAGAAGAAGATTTTATTTCAGCTGAGCTAGAGGTTGTTCCTGCAGGACGTGCAAGAAGCTGTGGTTTTGATTCAAGTATGGTATTGGGATATGGTCATGATGATCGTATTTGTGCTTATACAAGCTTAATGGCTCAATTAGAAGCTGAAAATGTGAAACGTACAGCTGTTTGTTTATTAGTAGACAAAGAAGAAGTAGGATCACAAGGTGCTACAGGAATGCATTCAATGTTCTTTGAAAACTTTGTTGCTGAAGTTATGGAATGTATGGGTGATTATTCCGCATTAAGTGTAAAACGCGCTATGATGAACTCTACAATGCTTTCAAGTGATGTAAGTGCAGCGCATGATCCAATTTATGCATCTGCTTCAAGCCCTAGAAACCAAGCTGAATTTGGTAAAGGTATTGTATTTAATAAATATACAGGTGCTCGTGGAAAGAGTGGATGTAATGATGCGAATGCAGAATATATCGCATTGATTCGTCGTATTATGGATGATCACAATGTAGCTTGGCAAACAAGTGAACTTGGAAAAGTAGATCAAGGTGGCGGAGGAACAATCGCCTATATTTTAGCTAACTACGGAATGCAAGTTATTGACTGTGGTGTGGCTTTGCATAATATGCATGCACCTTATGAATTAGCAAGTAAAGCTGATATCTATGAAGCTAAAAAAGGATACGCAGCTTTCTTAACATACGAAGGATAGTCTATGAAGCCAGTAACATTGGTCGCAACGGATTTAGATGGAACTTTTTTGAATTCACAAAAGAAAGTGACTGACCTAAATCGAGAGGCAATTTCGAAATTAAAGAATCATGGAATTTTATTTGGGATTGCCTCAGGACGTCCTGTTGAAACAGTGCGTGCTATGTTGAAGGAATGGAAGATTGAGGATAGTGTAGGTTTTATAATGGGCATGAATGGTGGCGTTGTGTATGATTTAAGACAACGTACAAAAGAAGAATATCATGTTCTTGATGGTGAGATTGTTTTGGATATTATTCATTTTTTTCAAGATTTGGATGTAGATTTCTGGATCTTAGAAGGGGCAACGCGCTATACAAATCGCACAAGTATTGAAACGCAGGAACATGCGCGCTTATTTGGTGAGACGGAAATTGAAATTGATTTAGAGCCTTATTTACAAAATAACACATGCAATAAATTGATTATTCATTGTGATAAAGAATATATGCCGATAGTGTTAGAACGTGCTAAACAATATAAAAATGATGCTTGTGTAGGTTTCTTAACTGCCAATAATCTATTTGAATATGTGGATCCTAGAATTAATAAAGGATATGGAATTAAAAAGGTGGCTAAACATTTTGGGGTGAAACTTGAAAATTGTGTGGCCTTTGGCGATGAACAAAATGATAAGGAAATGCTTGAAAAAGTAGGTATGGGAGTATGTATGCAAAATGGGTCGCAGGATGTAAAAGATGTGAGCTCATATGTAAGTCCTTATACGAATGATGAAAGTGCTATTGCGCACTTTATAGAAGAGAATATTTTAAAGGAGAATGTGGATGTCATACTTTGATGATGTATATTGTAGATTGTGTAAGGATATTTTAGAAAATGGTGTTCGTGTACATAATCGTACAGGAATCGATACGGTAAAGATTCCAAGTGCTCATTTTCATCTAGATTTAGCACAAGAATTTCCTATCCTAACAACGAAACAATTATTCATTCGTCAAGCTGTTACAGAAATGCTTTGGATATATCAGGCGCAAAGCAATGATGTTCGTTGGCTTCAAGAAAGAAATGTCCACATTTGGGATAAATGGGAAATTAACGAGAATGGTGACTGGATTGATGAAAATACGGGAAAGGTATTAAAACATTTTGATCCAAACTTTGCACATACGATTGGCACTGCTTATGGATATATTGTAAAAAAATATGATCTAATGAATAAATTATTAAATTCACTAAAGTATGATAAAGAAGATCGTAGACGTGTTATCTCGTTATGGCAAGATAGTGAATTAGACACAGCTGTACTTCCAAGCTGTGTATGGAGTTCTGAGTGGGATGTGACGGATGGAAAGTTAAATATCTGGGTACATCAAAGAAGTTGTGATGTACCATTAGGATTACCATTTAATGTAACACAGTATGCAGTTCTATTAATGATGGTTGCACAGGTAACTGGACTTGAGCCAGGTACAATTGATTGGTCAATTAAAGATGCACATATTTATGTAAACCAAATTGATGGAATTAAAGAACAATTAAATCGATATGAAACAAAGGGTTCATTACCAGCACCAAAATTATGGCTAAATCCAGAAATACGCGATTTTTATGATTTTGATCCTAAAGAAGATGTAAAACTAGTAGGCTATGAGCATATGGGGAAAATTAGTTTTCCTTTAGCACAGTAGGTGATTTATGAAGTTAACATTAATTGCAGCTATAGGAGAAAATCGTGAATTAGGTAAAAATAATGATATGATTTGGCATTTGCCTCAGGATCTTAAATTTTTTAGAAAACAAACACAGGGACATATGATAGTGATGGGAAGAAAAACGTTTGAAAGTCTTCCAGGCATGTTGCCAAAACGTCATCATGTTGTTATTTCACGTTCCTGTACGGATTTAGGTAAAGATGTTGAAATGTGTGCAAGTGTGGAAGAATTTTTAAATCGATATAAAGATAGTGATGAGGAAATATATTGTATTGGCGGTGGCATGATCTACACAGAAATGCTTCCTTATGCAGATAAGCTTGTGTTGACTGAAATTGAAGCAAAGGCAGATGCAGATGTATATTTTCCAGAATTTGATAAAAGCTTGTATCAGAAAATAATTCTTTCTGACATTTGGGAAAATGAGATTCATTACCATCATGTCGCATACGTATTGAAATAACCATTCGCAGAGAATTTTTATGATTCTCTGCTTTTTTGTTTGTCAAAAATATTGTAAAATAAAACTAGGTTAGATACTATATAATTTTTTGAAAGGAGAATTCATATGAGTGATACGTATTATGTAAAAACATTTGGTGGCCTAGAGATTACGAATGACAATGTAACTGTGAATATTGTTGAATTATTCGGTAAACAATTGGTGAATCTGTTGGAAGTTTTATTGTTTCATAGTGAGAAACCAGTTCAAAAAGACGAATTAATTGATATTTTATGGCCAGAAAGTAAAAATCCATCGAGTGCGTTGAAGTTTTCGATTTTTAGATTGCGTGCAGAATTAAACGAAATTGATTTCTTTAAAGATAAGGAAGTCATTGTAACGACAAGAAAAGGGTATATCCTGAATCCAAATTTAGATTGGAACATTGATTTTGTTGAACTTGAAAAAGCATATAAACAAATTAATACGAGATCTGAATTGTTGGATGAAAAAGAGTTTAAAATTGCACGAAAAATATTTAGATTATATCAAGGCCGTTTCTACGCTTCTCCAAGTCAACTACATTGGGTTTTACAAAAACAAGAATCATTTAGACAAATGTACGTAAAAACAATGATGCGAACATCCTGCTATTTGTTTACGCAAAAGCGCTATGATGAAATGATGCTGATGAATTATCAAGCTGTATTGATTGAGCCATTTAACGAGGGCTTGCACTATTATTATATGAAGGGATTAGTAGCAACGCGTAATTACCGAGAGGCTTTAAAGTGTTATGATGAGTTAAATGATATTTTTATGTCGGAATTAGGTACAGGCTTATCTAATCGATTTAAACAGTTATATGATGTTATTATTGCAGATCATGCAAAAGAAGAAAGTAAAGACATGGAAACGATTATGAAGGAACTTTCTAAGCGTGATCAACAGAATCAAGGCTTTCTTTGTTCGTATGAAATATTCAAGTATTTTTATGAATTGTTGTTAAAAAACTCAATTCGTAATGAACAAAACTATTTTTTAATCATGCTGCAATTTTCAGATGGTACATTAGATTATGATAAGTTGGGCTTAGATTTTGATCGTGTAAAACGATTGGTTGGATCTTGTTTAAGAAGTAATGATTTATATACAAGAACAAGTGAAACCCAGTTATTGCTTTTGGTGGATTGTCAAACAGAAGAAAATGCGCATATTATTATTCAGCGTATTTCTAATAAGTTCTACAGTATGTTTAGAAAGAAAGATTATCGTATGAATTATTCAGTTCACAGAGCCGAATTGGATAGAAATAATTAAGTATAATAAGTAGAAGAAAGTTGTTGGTTGTATATGGATATAAATGTATTAAATAAAAGAATGCATAAATTATTAACTGTTGCCATAATGATGGTTATGGTTATTTTAATTATGGCTTTTGTTTTTATAAACCATGCCGATAATAGTTTGAATAAAGCAACATATACAACAATGAATCAGGAGATGGATTTATGTGCACAGCGAATCTCTGCACAAAAAGATGCGGATCTTACTTTATTAAAAGTCTTATCAAAAGAATTGATCTATGATTCTGATGTGGATACCTTATTAATGCGTATGAAAGAGGAGAATGATTTTACTTCCATTTTATATATAGATATAAATAACAATATGCATGTTTCTTCTGGGGACATGCATATAACATATAATGATCTTTCAAAAGATTTAAAAAATGAAATATCCAAAGGATTTTCAGGGAAGAACAGTATATCAATACAAATGAACAAAAATAGACTCATAGTTACGTATACGGTCCCTGTTTATGGCAATTCAAATCATATCATGGGTGTTCTATGTGCAAATGGTAGTTTGACTCCGTATTCGCTTTTATTGAAAAAATCAATCAATGGGGGCAATCTGTATATCACAAATTTAAAAGATTTTTATGGAATCCAAAAGGATGAGGACTCTAATGATGTATTGGCTGTGTTAAAGCATGTCGATATATCAGAAAAAATCAATGGCTTGATTGGTGTCAATGGAGATGAGCATGGAATTGTTGTAAAGAGTATGGGATTTCATGGGTGGTATATTTGTTATGTGAATTCTGCAAAGTCTTTGAATAATCCAATATATATGATGTCTAGGGCAACCAATTTTGTGTTAGTGGTATTCGTACTTGTTGTTATTCTATTGTTTTATATCGCTTATAGAATCATGGAAAAGAACCATAAGGAAATGGAAAACATTGCTTATACGGATCGTTTGACGGAAGCTGTTTCAACGATTCGATTTATGGAGTTGGTGAAGACATATGATGGAAATAATCATCAGTATTCATTGGTGGCTTTAAATATGCGACGATTTAAATTTATGAATGAAATTTTGGGAAGAAGAAAATCAGACGAAATTTTACGTCGCATTGTTGCTTGTATAAAACCTATGCTAAAAAAAGATGAAATTATATGTAGAGATAGTGCGGATGTATTTTATATTTTATTAACAGATACAAATGAAATTGAAATTTCTAATCGTATAAATGCCATGTTTGATGAGATTCGAAAAAATACGAAAGATTTTCAATATGAGTATGAGTTTTGTTGCGGAGTTATTAGTAATGTGACGGATGAAGAAAAGTATTCATATGAGCAAATGCTGACAAATGTTATGTTTGCTTTAGCTCAATCGAAGGAAATGTCTTCTGGAAATATATGTTTCTTCGATGAAGAGGTTCATAAGAAAAAAGAATTTGAAAACTTTGTTGAATCAAATATGCAACAGGCTTTAGATTCTGAGCGCTTTGAAATGGTTCTACAGCCTAAGATTGATTTAAATACAAATAAAGTGTTTGCTGCAGAAGCATTAGTGCGTTGGAAATTAGATAATGGAACGTATCTGTCTCCATCTAGCTTTGTGGGGATTTTTGAAAAAAATCGTTTTTGTTCAAAACTCGATTTTTATATGTTGAGAAAAGCATTTACGCAAATTCGCGAATGGATAGATATGGGAATAGAGCCGGTTAATATTTCTGTGAATCAATCTAAAATCGTTTTTTATCACGAAAATTATATTTCTGAATTAAAAGCATTATTAAATGAGTATCAAGTATCGGCTAAATATATCACTTTGGAAGTATTAGAGAGTACTGTTATTGAAGATATTCAAATGTTTAATCAAATTCTTTCGGAAGTTAAGAAACTCGGATTCTCTGTTTCCTTAGATGATTTTGGAAGTGGGTATTCATCATTGAATGTTTTATCTCAATTGCATATTGATGAGTTGAAAATTGATCGTATTTTTTTACATACAAATTCAGTAATGGAAAATCAAAAAACAAAATGGATTTTAGAATCCATAATCAGCTTCGCAAAGAAATCACATATACTCGTCGTTGTTGAGGGGGTCGAATCAAGCGAGGATGATGTATTTATTCGAGAGCTAAAAGCAGATATTGGACAGGGATATTTTTATGGACGACCTTTATCGATTTGTGCATTTAGTGACTTGATTTGTGCTAAATAGGTGTATTATTAATTCAGTATGAAAAATTATAAGAAATTAAAAAAAATATTTTGTATCTTGATTGGGTTATGCATATGTCTTGGATGTCAAGATTCTAAAGAGTATCCAACAAAGTGCAAGGAAAGTCCTTCTCAAACAAAAGAACAAGTATTGTGGCCTAAACAAGAACAATCAGATGTTTTGAGTGATGGAAGCTTGGCGCTGGTTGATTTGAGTCAAAAAAATGATGGTTATCTTTGCGCAAGGTTACTACAAGAAACAGAAGGTATAAAGATACAGATCGCAAAAAATGATAAAAAATACAATTATGATTTAAAGACAACAGATTTTAAAACTTTTCCAATAAATATGGGAAATGGAAGCTATACAATCAAAATTTTGCAGCAAATAGAAGGAACAAGATATGCGATATGTGCTTCTTGTACGGTGGATGTACAATTGACTAATGATCTTGCTCCTTATTTATATCCAAATCAAATTGTGGATTACACAGCGGATTCATATGTATATAAAAAATCATTTGCACTTGTAAAAGAAGATAAAGATGATTTAACTCGAATCGCTCACTTATTTAAATATGTAGTAGATACATTGAATTATGATGATCAAAAGGCGAAGGATGTCAGTGAAACTTTTGTTTTACCTGATATTGATGGGTCATTAAAGAGCCATAAAGGTATATGTTTTGACTATGCGGCTAGCCTTGCAGCTTTATGCAGAATCCAGGGAATACCTGCTAAGGTCATTGTAGGGTGGACGGATATTGAATATCATGCCTGGGTAGAGATTTATTTAAAAGACAAAGGATGGATCAATCCTAAAATATATTTTAAAAAGGAAAAGTGGAATCTAGTAGATCCTACTTTTGCCGATTCTAAAAATTCGGACTATGAAGGGAAATATGATGAAGTGTATCACTATTAGGAGGCGTATTTATGTTAACGAATGAAGAAAAATATATATTTACCAGTGAATTGGCTTTGGCGATTTCAAATGGTTTGCAAATTGATGAAGGATTAAAAATGCTGGCAGGCTTTGATGCAGGTGTGAGTCGATGTGCAAAAACAATTGTTGATTTTATGCAGGATGGGACCCCTTTTTCGGATGCACTTACTAAATCAAAAGAGTTTGATGACTATATGATTCAAATGGTTATTGTAGGACAAAATATTGGAAATTTAGATGTTGTATTGAAAGAATTAAGTGTATATTATGAAAGACAAAAGAAATTGAATTATCAAATTCAAGATGCAATCATATATCCTTTTGTATTGATTGTAATGATGTTTGTAATTGTGGCAGCATTGATATTTAAAGTGTTTCCTATATTTGAAAATATTTTAAGACAAATGTCGATGTCGTTAGCGTTAATGAATACGGCAAGAATCATAAGTTATATTGGATTTTTTATCCTACTAATGATTCTTATTTGTGGATGTATCTTATTTGTCCTATATAAGAAAAGCACAAATAAGGCTTGGACTACAAAATTGCCATTGTTTTCTAAATTGCATTATCAAACAGAAATGACAAAATTTACATACATTCTTTCTTTATTTGTTTCTAGTGGATATTCTTTGGTGGATGCTGTTGAGATTATTCTTCAATCGATTGATCATCCGGTTTTAAAGGATAAAATTGAAAAAGTAAAAAAGCGTATGCTTGAAGGGGAAAGCTTAGCTAGGGCACTAGTCAATGAGAATGTTTATGATCAAGGGTATGGTGCTTTATTGTTAGCAGCAGATGAAAGTGGACATCAAGATGAAGTGTTAAAAACCTTGTCGATTCACTATAAGGATGATTTAGAAAGAATGCTATCTGGCTTTTTAAATCGACTTGAACCAACTATGATTGCTGGTTTATCTTTATTAGTTGGTTTTGTGTTAATTTCTATTATGCTGCCATTGATGAATGTCTTACAAACATTGGGGTAGTCCTATGAGAATAAAGAACATATTGTTCTTTGGCTTGTTTTTGATATTGATATTATTTGGTTTTTCAAATATCAATAAGAGTACAGAGAATTTAGATGCGGATCGTGTAAAAAACAGTTTAGATACGGCATTGATTACTTGTTACAGTGTGGAGGGGCGTTATCCTGAAAGCATTCAATATTTAAAAAAGTATTATGGATTTACATATGATGTAAATGGATATTTTATTACGTATGATTGGCAAGGGGACAACGTGTATCCAAATATTTATGTATATAGAAAGGGGAATGAATCATGAAAAATGTAGGTGTTTTCTTTTCTCTTTCTTTAATGTTTTTATTTACATTGTGTTGTTTTATGTTATTGAATATTCAAATTGAAGATTATACAATGCTACAAAGAAGAACGAAAAATGATTTTGAAACGTATACACCTGTTTCTTATGTCACAAATAAAATTCATAGCTATGATGAAATAAATAGTGTGAGTGTTCTTTCAATCCATGGTAAAAAAGTCATTAAGTTGCAGGATACAAAAAGTGATACATATTTATATAAACAAAAATCAAATTTGATGGAGTTGTGTGTGGTGTCAAATATGGAGCCGGATTTTACTATGGGTCAGGCTTTGATGCCTTGTAATCAATTTGATGTGAAACAAGAAAAAAACAGTGTTTTATGTAAAATAAATGGCATTGATTTTCAAGTCGAATTAAGAAGTGAGGATGCATCATGACAAAAAAACCATTTTCATTCTTTTTGGAATTATTATTTGTACTCTTCTTTTTCTTGATTACTTCGACAATCTTAATTGAAATATATGCGAAAATGATGCAAATCTCCCAGAAGGATTCATATCGTCAGGATGCGATGATTATTGCTCAAAATGAGATAGAGGGACATGCAGATATTTGCGTTTATACAAAGGAAATGAATGATAATACGTATCAGATCAAAATCACAAATATAAATGAAAATGAATATCGAATTCGTGTTTATGCAAAAGAGATGAAGATTTTAGATTATAATTATTATCAAGAGGGGAATCATTGATGAAACAGTCAAGAATAGGATTAGGCGTTGTAACGATGCTCAGTATATTTGTGGTTGTATGCATGTGTGTTTTAGTGTTATTTTCAGCGGATAAGGTTTACCAAATTCATGAACAAACCAATCGGACCTATGCATATAAAAAAGCGTATTATGAAGCAGAAATCAAAGCACATGCGTTGATTGAGGAGAATAAAACAGATTTTTTGGTTCATGTAAAGGAAAAAACATATTTAAAGGTTAAGGTTAAAGATGGGAAAATCATTACTTTTAAAACAATAGTGAAAGGGGAATCTTAAATGGATGTTGTTGATATTTTGAAAAGGGCAATACACGAAAATGCTTCGGATATCTTCTTTATTGCAGGTAGTCCGTGTATGCTGAAGATTGGACAACAATTAGTTGCGGTAAATGACAAAAAAATGATGCCAAATGATACAAAGGATATCGTTCAACAGCTGTATGGGTTTGCACCTTATTGTTCTTATGACAATTTTATGTCAGAAGGAGAGGATGACTTTTCGTTTTCTTTATCGCAAGTAGGAAGATTTCGTGTAAACGTATATCGTCAACGAAATTCAGAAGCAGCTGTTTTACGTGTAGTAAAATTTGAATTACCTAATCCTGAGGATTTACACATACCAGAATCTATTTTGAATTTGTCTAATCGTCGAAAAGGAATTATTTTAGTGAGTGGACCAGCAGGAAGTGGTAAAAGTACAACCTTAGCATGCTTAATTGATCGTATGAATGAAACACGAAACTGTCATATTATTACAATTGAAGATCCAATTGAATTTTTACATTCACATAAAAAATCGATTGTTTCTCAACGTGAAGTTTATCATGATACAAAGAATTACTTAACTGCTTTGAAGTCAGCCTTACGTGAAGCTCCAGAAATTATTTTGTTAGGCGAGATGCGTGATGAAGAAACCGTTTCGACGGCCTTAAGTGCTGCTGAGACAGGTCATTTAATTCTATCTACGCTACATACTGTAGGTGCCGTTAATACAATTGATCGAATTGTAGATATGTTTCAAGGACATCAAGATCAGGTTCGTTCGCAGTTATCTATGATTCTAGAGTCGGTTGTGAGTGAACAGTTGATTCCGGATAAAGAAGGTAATTTAATCCCTGTGTTTGAAATCATGCATGTGAATCCAGCTATTCGTTCTCAGATCAGAGAGAATAAAATTCATCAAATTGAGAATACTATGGTTTCCAATCGTCAAAATGGCATGCAAATGATGGATGATTCAATTTTTGAATTGTATAAACAAGGTAGAATTACAAAAGAAATTGCGATTCAATATAGTTTGCATCCGGATCGTATGAAAGTAAGAGTTCAATAAAGAATGAAAAATTACATTTCATTCTTTTTTTCTTTCATAATTGTTGCATAAGGTTTATAATCTTACATATGTTTAAGGGAGAGAAGTATGCGTAGTTATCAAGTGGATATGTGTAATGGTCCAATATTTAAAAAATTGATTATATTTGCGATTCCACTAATTTTATCAGGCTGTTTACAATTGTTATTTAATGCAGCTGATATTATTGTGGTAGGTCGTTTTACGGGAAGCCAGGCATTAGCGGCAGTAGGTTCAACAAGTGCTTTAATTAATCTATTAGTCAATTTGTTTATTGGCATTAGTGTGGGAGCGAATGTTGTATTAGGTAAGTACATTGGTGCTAGAGATGATGAGAATGCATCAAAAACAGTACATACGGCTATTTTTATTTCTATAGTTGGCGGAATTTTGATGATTTTTATTGGGGTCTTTTTTTCTAAGCCATTATTACAATTAATGGCTACACCAGAGGATGTTATTGACTTATCATCTTTATATATGCGTATTTATTTTGTAGGTATGCCTTTTTTCATGCTCTATAATTTCGGAGCTGCTATTCTAAGGTCGATTGGAGATACAAAAAGACCGCTTTATTTTTTATTGATATCAGGAATTATAAATGTTGTGTTTAATTTGTTCTTCGTGATTGTCTTACATATGGGTGTCGCAGGTGTTGCCTTAGCTACGATGATTTCAGAAGGTATAAGTGCGGGATTAATTTTATTGTGCTTAAAACATATGGATGGTCCTTTGCATTTTGAATTAAAGAATATGCGTTTTCATAAAGATCTCGCATTAAAAATGTTAGAAGTAGGGTTGCCTGCAGGACTTCAAGGTATTATTTTTAGTATATCTAATGTGTTGATTCAATCAAGTGTGAATTCCTTTGGCTCTGTTGTTATGGCAGGAAATACAGCTGCAAGTAATATAGAGGGGTTTGTATATACATCGATGAATGCGGTATATCAAACGTCATTATCGTTTACATCACAGAATTTTGGAGCAAAAAAATTTGATCGAATCGATAAGATTCTTATTGAATGTTTAGGTATTGTGGCTCTTGTTGGTTTAGTTCTTGGACAGGGAGCTTACTTTTTTGGACAACAATTATTATCAATTTATACCAACGATAGGCATGTCATTCAGTATGGTATAGAAAGATTAAGTGTGATAGCTGCAACGTATTGTTTGTGTGGAATGATGGATACCATGGTTGGTAGCTTACGTGGGGTAGGCTATTCTATTTTACCTATGTTAGTTTCTTTGACAGGTGTTTGTGTTTTTCGTGTTATATGGATATTTACTGTATTTAAGTCTTTACATACGCAATTTTCACTTTATGTTTCGTATCCAATTTCATGGACGATTACGATTATTGCCCATATGCTTTGTTTTCTTGTTGTGCGTAAAAGAATTAGAAAAGAGGCATAATGAAAAAAGCATTAATATTAGGTGATTCCAATACATGGGGATATGACCCTAGAGGCTATCTACAGAGATATGATTTAACGTATGTGGATTATTTAAATAAACTTGTATCTGGATGGATGTTTTTTGAAAATAGTCAAAATGGCCGTTTGTTGAGAGATGTAAAGGATGATATATTTGAATTGGATTCTATAGATTTATTTTGTGTGATGTTAGGATCTAATGATATAATTCATTATTATAAGGTTGATGACATTATTTTCTTTATGCATACTCTGATTGATAAAATTGATAAAGATAAAGTACTGATTGTATGTCCACCCGCTTTAAAGGATTCACCATTTTATAATGAAAGTGTTCAATTAAATGAGGCTTATAAACATATAGGAGTGAAATGTATCGATGGGAATCCTTTAGATATGAGTTTTGATTGTGTGCACTTATCTGAAAATGGGCATAAAGAACTTGCTCTTAAAATAGCTGAGTATATTAAAACAGACTTCATGTGAAGTCTGTTTTTTAAAAGAATAGATGTTCAATCAGTATTTTAAAGCCTAATAAAATTAGGATAGTTCCCCCTAGATATTCTGCATATTTTTCAAATAAACTGCCTAATTTTTTTCCAAATAATACACTTATAAAGGAAAGAATAAAGGTTGTGATTCCAATTGTAATAATAGCGGATAGAAGATTCACTTTTAAAAAGGCGAAGCTAACACCAATCGCAAGAGCATCAATGCTAGTTGCGATAGCTAATAGAAAGATGTCTTTTACAGATATACTATGGATTTTTGTATCCTCTTGTTTTTCTTCTTTTCCTTCTCGAATCATATTGATACCAATAAAACCAAGTAGGATAAAGGCAATCCAATGATCAATAGATTGAATGTATTCTGCAAAGTGGCTTCCTGCAAAATAACCAATAGCAGGCATGAGGGCTTGGAAAAAGCCAAATGCAAAAGCTAGTATCAATGCATATTTTTTTATTTTATTTTCATTAAGACTCATACCTTTTGCCAGGGATACGGCACAGGCATCCATCGATAAGCCGATTCCAATAAATAAAATAGTTACAAAATCCATATATATTCCCCCTAAAAACAAAAAAGGCTTATACGAAAAAAGATGTCTTTCTTCGCATAAGTCTTGTTTTTTACAATAAGCCAGATCGAATGATCAGTATGTTGACTTAAATACTTACTAATGTAAGATAACTACTCCCTTATGGATGTGATTATCTTATCAAAATCAAAATTTCTTTACAATGTAAAATAGTTATTGATATCTAACTGAAATGGATTATAATGAGTCAAAAGGAAGGTATATATATGACACATTTTTATATTATTAGACACGGAGAAACTATGTTTAACAAAAAAGGTCGTATTCAAGGGTGGTGTGATTCACCATTGACGGATTTAGGTGTTTCTCAAGCTAAACAATTAGGTAAAGAAATAAAGAATGTTAATTTTGATGTATGTTTTTGTTCAACAAGTGAAAGAGCAATAGATACTGCAAATTATATTTTAGAGGGTAGAAATGTAGATATTATTCCTACAAAGCAGTTAAAGGAACAAAGCTTTGGGGATTTTGAAGCTGAAAAGTCAGAAGATATTTTTAAAGATGGAGTGAGCTATCCGGATGGATATCGTTTTTGTGGAGGAGAAAACCATAGTGATGTAATTGAACGCGTTTTTAATGAGTTAAAAAAAATCGCATCCGAATATCCGAATGCGAATGTGTTAGTTGTGTTTCATGGTTCAGCGATAAAGCATATTGTTAATTCATTATGTCCAGGATTTATTCATGAAAAACCAACTACAGCAATTTTAGTTCCAAATTGTTCAATCACAAGGATTGATTATGATAGAGAATTCAAGCTTATTGAAAAGCCTCATCTTTTTCACGGTCAATAAACATCAGAACAAAGGCTACAATTAAAAGTGCTACGCTGATCCATATGGCTTTTAAAGAGAAGCTTTGAATACAGAAGTTTCCAAGGATGGCACCTAAAATAAATGCTAGAATAATTAAGTAATAAAGAAGTCCACTTTGTAGATGCTGGACTTTTTTTGTGCAAAGAAAATTACAAAGCTCATGAGTGCCTGTTCTTAAATTACCAATGCACATTGTTGTGGCATATCCTTTACCATGTATTTTGCGAAAGGCTTGCACCTGCATTCCACATGCAAAGGAAGTAAGGGAGTTTGCCAATAAGTTTTGTTCAAATGAAATAAATGCTACGCTGAATAAAATGATGATTTCAACTATAAGAATCAATTGACGCCAATGTACTTTTTGGATTTTTTGAAAATGTATAAATTCTGCTAAAAAGATTCCAAAACCAAAAGCAAGCACAGGACATAAATAGTGAAGTGCATTTTGAAATTGTCCGCTTGCTAGATTAACTCCAAACAATAACATGTTTCCTGTCTGTGCATTTGCAAAAACGTGACCTCTAGCCAAATAAGAATACGCATCCATAAATCCTCCGGATAAAGCTAAAATAATACCTAACTCAATGGATTCGGATGTTTGTTTTGCTCGTTTCATATAATAATCACAACCTTTTTCCTTAAAGATAATAATGCAAAATCACAAAAAATAAAAGCCGATATCGGCTTTTATTTTAAACAGTACCTTGAGCTTTCATTGCCTTAGCCACTTTTAAGAAGCCGGCGATATTAGCTCCAACTACATATTCTTTTTCGTGTCCATATTCTTTTGCAGTGTCACGACATGTTTCGAAGATGTTAACCATGATATTTTCAAGCTTTTGGTCAACTTCTTCTGCAGTCCAAGATAAATGCTGAGCATTTTGTGACATTTCAAGACCCGAACATGCAACACCACCTGCGTTACTTGCTTTACCTGGAGCGTAGAATACACCATTTTTCATTAGATAGTGGATTGCTTCTGGTGTAGTTGGCATGTTAGCACCTTCGCATACTGCAAATACTTTATTTGCTACTAATGCTTTTGCATCTTCTAAATCAAGTTCATTTTGAGTAGCACATGGAAGAGCAATATCACATGCAACTGACCATGGACGAGCATTTGGTGTATAAGTAGCGTTTGGTCTTCCTTCTACATATTCTTTAATACGTCCACGACGAACTTCTTTAATATCTTTAACAAGTGCTAAATCGATTCCTTCTGGATCATAGACGAATCCGTTTGAATCTGACATAGTTACAACTTTAGCTCCAAGCTGTGTTGCTTTTTCACAAGCATAGATGGCTACGTTACCACTTCCTGAAATAGTAACTGTTTTACCTTCAAAGCTAGTTCCGTTATCTTTTAATAAAGCTTGAGTAAAGTAACATAGACCATATCCAGTAGCTTCTGTACGAATTAAAGATCCACCGAATGTTAATCCTTTTCCTGTTAATACTCCGCTATATTCATTTTTTAAACGTTTATATTGTCCGAATAAATATCCCACTTCACGTCCTCCAACACCGATATCTCCAGCAGGAACATCTGTGTTTGGTCCAATGTGGCGGTATAATTCACTCATGAAGCTTTGGCAGAAACGCATAACTTCGCGATCACTTTTTCCTTTTGGATCAAAATCAGATCCACCTTTACCGCCTCCCATAGGAAGTGTTGTTAATGAATTTTTTAAAACTTGTTCAAATCCCAAAAATTTGATGATGCTGATGTTTACAGATGGATGAAATCTTAAACCTCCTTTATAAGGGCCAATGGCAGAGTTGAATTCAACACGGTAACCACGATTGACTTGTGTTTTACCGTTATCATCAACCCAAGGAACACGGAATACAATTTGTCTTTCAGGTTCTACAAATCGCTCTAGTACATCATCATCAAGTTCTTCTGGGTGTACTTGCGCGATGACGTTTAATGATTCAAAGACTTCTTCAACAGCTTGAAGAAACTCTTTATCATTTGGATTACGTTTTTTTACAGTTTCATATAATTGCTCTAGGTCTTTCATTTTAAGTCCTCCCTTAATTAATACGGGTTGATTATAGCACAAAATTTGAAAATGTTTCATAAAAAAATGAAAAAATGTAAATAATCTTATTATTAAGCTATATATTGTGAACAAATATGTGTAAAATGATCATGGATAGAGGAAAAAATGTATGATATTATTGGATACGGTGATGAATTATGAAAGAAAAATTATATCGTTTTATGCAGGGGAGATATGGAACAGATAAATTAAATCAATTTATATTTTATTGTGAAATATTCTTATTGATATTAAGTCTATTCTTCAAAAGGAATATAGTTATTTATGTATTGTTCTATTTTACTTTATTCCTTTATTTGTATCGCGCGTTTTCAAAAAATTACGTAGCTCGATCTATTGAAAACCAAAAATTCATTCGTGTGCAGGCAAAAACTGTACATCATGTGCAGGCAATATATAAAAATTTAAAGGATAAACAATATAAATATTTAGTTTGCCCTGAATGTGCACAGATGATTCGTGTACCTAAGAAAAAAGGGAAAATTGAGGTTCATTGTCCTTCTTGTAGAAAATCTTTTGATGCAAAAAGCTAGTGTGCTTTACGCAAAGTTAGAATCGTTGTAAAATATATAAAAGTGTTTAGGAGGACAAGATAATGAAAATTGGTATGGCTTGTGATCATGGTGCATATACTTATAAAGAAGAAATCAAACAAATGTTAATTGATGAAGGACACGAAGTCATTGACTGTGGCTGTCATGATACAAATAGTGTTGATTATCCTGATATGGCAAAAGCATGTGCAGATTTAGTTGTTAATAAAGAAGTAGATAAAGGAATTGTTATGTGTGGTACGGGAATTGGAATTTCGATAGCTGCAAATAAAGTGAAAGGAATTCGTTGTGCTTTATGTACAGATGTGACAATGGCTCGTTTAACACGTGAACATAACGATGCAAATATGTTAAGTATGGGACAAAGAACAACAGGTATTGAAACTTGTAAAGATATTGTGCATACGTTCTTGAATACTCCATTTAGTGAGGGCGAAAGACATAAAGGTAGAATTGCAAAAATCAGCGCAATTGAAGATGCTCAGTAGAATTTGAAGGATGCTAGAAAGAGTATCCTTTTCTTTTTTTTAAAATTTTTTAAAAAAGGGGTTTACAAAGAATAAAGTATTT
>OKTM01000170.1_pt1 | contig 42123 bp, 56 predicted proteins | sample 1606401 | NCBI WGS metagenome assembly OKTM01 (sample SAMEA3879583, study PRJEB24766) | human gut metagenome | biome: human-associated habitat; feature: feces | place: USA | collected 1985/1987 | reverse complement strand
TTCAATAAGGTATACAATATAAAAAAGTTTAAAATTTTTGATTTATTTCATATATTGTATGATATAATATATAAAAACAAAGGGAAAATAAATAGGAGATGGTTGTATGTATGACGTTCTGGATATTGCAAGGTTTGTAATTAACTACTGCAATGATAGGGAGTATGATATAAGCAACTTGAGGTTACAAAAGTTATTATATTTTATACAGGCATATTATTTGGGTTTAAAAAATAAAATGCCTTTATTTAAAGAGGATTTTGAAGCTTGGGATTTTGGACCGGTTATTCCATGCGTTTATCAGGAATATAAAGCATTTGGTGGAAGCAATATACCTAAAATAAATAGATTTTTCAAAGGTGTGAAGCTTGTAAAGTATGACAAGAATATTATATCAAAAGCAGATAAAAATAATATAGCCCATGTCATTGACTTGTTTAGAAATGTTAGTACATCAAAACTTGTGTCAATAACACATGGGCAGGAACCATGGATAAATGCATATAACTCATTTGACAAAACAATATATAAGGAGGATATAAAAAAGTATTTTTCGGCATGATGATAAGGAAAATAATAAAGGACATAATAAAGAAAAAATCTTCAAAAAGTGACTTTGAAAGTTTAGTTAAGAATAGTAATTTAGAATCTGAATCTATTATTGAAGAATCTGATTACACTTCTATTACATCAAAACAAAAAGAACGGATAAATAATATATTAAATATGTTACAGACTCCAAGTGATAAATTTGATGAGAAGGTGCAAAATACATATTTGGAATTTAAGGAAATATCAAAAAAAGAGCGTATATTGTACTCTGAGATAACAAATAGAATATTTAATATAGATGACAAGGAAGATGGCACAATATTATCTAATGCTGAAAAACTTGTTGATTATGCAGATGCTAATATGAATGAAAATGAAGACGATATTAGATGTTATAGAATGATTTGCAAATTTTGGGATCATTGTAATTTAGCATATAAACAGAAGGAATTAAATAAGAATACGCAAGAGTCACTGAATGAACAATTTAAATCATACATGGAGCCATATATTAATGATTTTAAACAAAGTGAAAAGGAAATGCAGACACAATATATTTCAATTTTAGGAATATTTGCAGCAATTGTATTAGCTTTTACTGGCGGTATGACGCTTTCGGCTTCTGTTTTAAATAATATTCATCATGCATCTGTTTACAAGCTTATAATCATTGCCTGTATTGTAGGACTAATATTTATGTTTATGATGTGGTTGTTAATGGATTTTATAAGAAGTATTCATGGACAATTAGATAGGAAATATTGGGTTATTATTGCTTTTTCTATCACTTTAATAATAATTGCATTGGCGGCATTTTATTGTTATAACAAAGACGATAGAATAGATGTAGATCAAGTTCAAACAATAGAAGAAAATAATGATACAATATATACTGATTAAAAATAGAAGGGAAAGCTCCCTTCTATTTTTGCAAGAAGAAATACACTTCCAACTTGTCATTCTCTTTATCATATACACAATGATCCACAACACTCCTTATAGCATTAGCTCTTGTAAGAGTATCTTTAGTAGTATCCTTAATAATATTAAGAACAGATGTTATGTGTTGTAACATTTCATCAGAAGAATCAGCTTCAGACGACTTAAGAGAATCAAGCTGTGCCTCCAGTGTTTTTCTTTCATTTTCGATTAGCTGTTTGTTTTCTCTATACTCTTCTATGGTATCAATGCCATCTCTATAAGCCTGTTTTATTCTGGCTTCCTTATCGCCAAGTTTAGATATCTGGTTTAGAATCATGTCTCTGTCTGTTGTATTACCATCATTTGGAGATTTCTTTAACTCATAGTGTAAATCCATGCTACCATCTAAAACACGCTCAAATGCTTCATATATGGCTTGCTCAAGGGCAGCAGTTTTAATGTAGTGGCTGTGTGAACATTTCCCTTTATTGTAATTACCACACTGATATCTTGTAGCATTAAGACCGGCCATAAGAGAAGCTCCACAGTCTGAACATTTTACAATGCCACCGAGCCAGTGTTTCATGTGTCCTGCAGCTCTTGCTTTGTATGGACGACTTCTTAAAGCCATAAGGTGCTGCACCTCGTCCCATGTTTCTTTATCAATAATAGCTGGGTGTTTACCCATAACGATAATCCACTCACTAATATCTTTAATAGTATGATCATCATGCTTCTGACGATTCCAGCGAATAGCACCATAGTAAAATGGATTACTTAAAATGTATTCAACAGTACGACCTTCAAAGGCTGCACCACGTTTTGTTTTATATCCAAGAGCATTAAGCGCTCTTGCAATCTCCAAATAGCTGTGTCCGGCAATGTAATCTTTGAATATCTTTCTTACAACAATAGCTTCAGGCTCATATATGTATGGTATGCCGGTATCCTTATTCATTTTGTAGCCAAGAGGAAGAGAAGATTGATAACCACCTCTTAGAGCTTTCTCAGTCATACCCCTCAGAACCTCACCAGATAGACGGATAGAATAATATTCGTCCATCCATTCAATTATTCTTTCAATAAGGCTTCCAAAAGGACCGTCAATGAGTGGTTCTGATATACTCACGACCTCTACATTGTTCTTTTTTAACAATGACTTATAAACAATAGATTCTTCCTGATTACGGGCAAATCTGCTAAATTTCCAAACAAGAATAATATCAAAAGGGTGTTCCTTGCTTTTGGCAAGACTAATCATTTTCATAAATTCAGGCCGTTTATCAGCTTTTTTTCCAGAGATACCATTGTCTATATAAATATTTTCAGCAAGAAGAGACATATTATGTTTTTTAGCATAATCTATCAAGAGCCTTTTCTGTGCATCAGGCGAGAGCTCTTCTTGCTTGTCTGTAGATACACGAATATAAGCGCATGCTACCCTCATGTTTGCAATGTCTGTAGCCATATTAATCATCCTTTCTGTAAAATATATGCGAATTGCACCAGTACAACTCTAAAAATGGGTATAAAAATAACACCTACTTGCAAAAGCGGTGTTCAGAATGATATAATATGGCTTGCTTAGGGCGATTATATCATTTGAGCATAGCTTAATTGTAAGTCGCGGGTAAAAGCTCTTGTGTTCCAGCACAGGAGCTTTTATTTATTATAAAACCATCTCGGTAATAATACCGTTATGGTATAAAAAGACTCTGGGCCCGAAGGACACCAGAGTACGTTCAAGATTAGTTTACTTGTATTATAATCTGGCGTCAATATTGATTATACATGATCTTAATTTATTGTCTCATTTTCAGACTTTCTCTATACTGTTCTGCATCTGGAATATCAATAAATTCAACAGTCTTATCATAGTTTTGTCGTATAACATCTTTTATTTCATCTAATGTAACATTGAAAAATTCTCTTCTATGGTTGACCATATTAACCTTACGATTTTCAAAGGCTTTATGTAGAGCATTTTCAAGTGCAGGAGCATCATCAGAAAATATCATTGCATGTACATCAAAATTGAATGGAACGGACGCATCACCTAATTCATCAACTCTATCTTGAGGGTTAAGACGGCGAGTCATACCAATTTTGTAAATATTCTCTCCAAATGCGCCAATATTAGAAATAACATAAACATAACCAGCACGCTGATTTGCTTCTCTGTAATCTAAGTCTTTTATTTTCACATCAATAACACCAAGTTGTGATTCAAGTTCATTTTTCTTTTGTATCAACTCATCTGAAGGATCAGGAGAAGATTCAATTTGCTTTAAAACAGATAGCAAAGCGTTTTGATAATGATTACGCTCTTTATCAATAGCTTTTCGTTGCTCTTCAATTTCTTTTTGTAGTTTAGCAGCTTCACGAAGAGCAGCTCTAGCCTCTCTTTGTTCTTCTTTTTCAGCTTGTTTTTTCTGACGATATTCAAAAGCAAGATGTAATTCATCTACTTTAGCCTGATAATACTCATTGGATATTGAAATCTGCATCATTTTTCCTAGTCGTGATATTGCGTTGCGAGAGGTTGTAATCCTTTTGAGTGACATATCAAAATTATTATATTTGACTTTATTTATTACCTCATCGCATTCGCTATTAAAAGCTCTTAACAGAAGTTTTTGAGTATCACTTACCATCTTAGAACCTTTTTGCAGGCTACCATTAACTTGCCAATTGATAGCACCAGTGGCAGCAGTACCATTCTTTATCATTTGTTTCTGCCTATCTCTGATGGCTGTTAATTTTTCTTTATAGCCATCAGATGTGGCGAAATCATAAATAGGTGTATACAAACCGAACTCTTGTACAAGTACATCATCTTGCATAATAATCAATTTTGATTTTGTTTCATCTATAAGGTCAAGAAGATTATTGTATTCCTGTCCTTTATCGTTAATACGATTATACAAATTATCAAATTGTCCCTGTAAATCATTAACCTGAGCTTTTAGTGATTCTATATGCTGTGATAAATCAAAACTAGTCTGCATTTCGGGAGTAATCATTTTCTTTAATTGTTCGTTTTCTTCACGAAGTTTTTTAGCGTTTAATATATCAGATAATCCCATGTTTTCTCCTATTCAAATAATTCCATAATATATAATGATGGTTGAAATCCAACAACATAATTGTCTACTTGCACGCATATGCCATATTTAGAACGGTAACATTCAATAGCATCATTTAGAAATTCTTCGGTTACATTTAAGTAATCTGCCATATCATGTAAAGTTCTGCAGTTAGCCTTATAACAATTAATAATACCTTGCAAACCAACCTGTCTGTTATATGCCCACAGACGGGCTCTAGCTTCTTGCTTTCTGTTACCAGTGTCAGACATATCTAAGATATTTCCGGTTGAGGTGTAAAAATGTCCTAATTCCTCTGCAAGTACGCAGGCTTTTTCTTTTTGCGTTCTTAAGCTATTACTTATAGCAACAGTGCCATCACAATATAATCCTTTTATTCTAGTTCCCTTCAAATTGTAGTCATCATAAACTGTAACATTATTATCATTTGCATTGGATAATAACTTCTCATAATCAGTCAATAAATCATCCCCTTAGTTTTTTCTTTTTGATTTAACAAAATTAGCAAATTCTTCTATCTTATTTAATTCCTCTGGTGTAAATCCATCTCCATCAAAATGAGCAGCTATAGTATGAGGTTCTTCTAATCCCAAAAGCACATCAGCAGAAACATTTAATACATCAGCAATTCGCTTTATAGTTTGAACATTAGGTTCTCTATTCCCACTCTCATATAAAGAATATGTAGATTTGGCAACCCCAATAGCTTCAGCAACTTCTTTTTGAGATAAACCTTTCTTTTCTCTTGCTGACTTTAAATTTTCATTAAAAATATCTCCCATATTATTAATCACCGCCTTGAATAACATTTGTATGATTTGATTATATGAATGAAATGCAAACATGTCAATAAAAAGTTTACAAAATGCAAAGAAAACTATTGACAAGTTTGCGAATAGCAATTATATTATAATCAAAGTTTGCGATATGCAAATATGAAAGGAGGAAACAAAATTGTTTAGAAACTTAGAAGCGGAACAGGCACGAAAAGGATATACAAATTCAGATGTGGCAAATTTATTAGGAATATCAAGAGTTTCTTATGAAAACAAGAAAAAAACAGGGAAATTTACAACATTTGAAATAAAGATTTTATGTAAGACCTTTAATGTGAAGTTTGATTATCTATTCGAGGAGGTGAGAGAAGAGTGAATAGCCTGAAAATTAATTTCGATAAAGAAGAACTTGAAATTGATGGAACAAAAATTACAAAGCCATTTATTGTAAGAGTTCCACATGATGATGGCTATCAAAGGGCAAAAGTCTTTAATCGTGAGAATGGATGGAGAGCAGGAGAAAAACTTCCCTGTATTTCAATATCAAGAACTTAATACAGGGAAGAATAGTTATTCATAGAAGAATTTTATAGCTTTTAACTCATTGTTTTCAAGAACATAGTCATCCATATAAATTTTTAAATACTGTCCATCTGGTGAGACGAGCGTGTCTCCAACAGATACTATGCCAAGATATGAAGATGGTACTAAAACAAAAGCTCGTCCCTGTTCGGTAATGGGAAGCCCTTCACAAGTTTCAATTTCAGTAAAGTCATTGATGATGGTGTATGTAATTGGCATAAGTAAACTCCTTTCTTAGAAACTAGGTGCTGCAACACCAGTAATTAAAGTATAGGAGCAAAAAAGAATTTGTACAAGTAATTATCTATCAAGGAGGTGAGAGAGTGAGTGGCTACTTAGTTATTATTGTGGTTTTATTGCTGAATATATACGCAGTAGTAGCTTGCATACGAGAGAAAAAAGGAGCTTTTGCTATATCAAAGGTACTGGCAGATTGCATTTCCTTAATATACGCTTGTACTCATCAAAAGTAAAAGAACACATTTTATTAAAAACATAGTCTAGTTCATTACGGCATGTGTTTAAATCGAAATCCGGATTTTCATTTTCAGCCTCAAGTAAATTCAGGAAAGCAAGATAGAATTCAGAATAAAGCGATTGTGAATTAACATCCATCAGATGAATATTTTGCGTGAATAAATCAAGAAAGATACTTCGTGCTTCAAAACCAAGTGAGCTCAAATTGTTGTCAGAAAGAAATCCGGCACAATATTTTTGATAAAAGGGAATATAGAATTTATCCAGTCTTTCCTTATAGACAACTTTTTTAGAAGTAAAAAGGTCTTTAATAAAGTTCGAGTAAATGGCAATGCACGAGCCAATCAGTGAAATTATAGCAACAATTATAGAAACCATGATATTTAATCCCCCTATATATGATGAGCAGATTATATCACATATTTGGAAATTTAACTATTTGAGGAGGTGAGAGAGTGAAAGAGCAGGTAGAAGATACAGAGAAAAGAACAGAAAGAATCAGAAATGCTGTTGGATTAAGTCAGTGGAGAGATATTAAAACTGGAGAATTCAAAATAGGTGGCGTGTTGTTTACAGGAGAAAATGTTGAAAGAGCTGCTCAGATTGTTGAAGCATTAGAAGGATTAACAATTCGAGAAGCTCAGTACTTATTAGAAAGAGTAAGGATACATTTACTGAATTCTATAGTTACTACGAAATAAATGCCAAGAAAGGAGCAGACAATGATCATAAGAACTGAATATGCCAATTTTGGCAAACCTGAAGATTTACTCCGGTATATGCAGGAAGAAAACATTGAGACTGTAACAGTAGAGTCGGAATACTGGGGAGCCAAGCTTGCTCCTATGAAGATGACACAGAAAGATGTAGAAGACTGGATAAATATGAAGGAGGAGTAAATGAATTATACAGCAATAGCGATAACAGCAATTATCTGCATAACCATAGTGGTGTTATGCCATGAACCTAAAGAGCGTAAGTAGCATATAAAACATAAAAGGGCATGAGGTGAACTGATGAATATAGTTATAAAAATTATTGAGGGAGAGAAAGTGATTGATTTTTCAGAACTTGATAAAAATACAAAAAAAGAATACGGACAGCGCCTCAATGAGCAGGCTCTTAGTGCAATGGGGTATGTCCGTAGTAAGGAGGCAAAATGAGAAGAGTAGGATTGATAATTACATTTAACAAGAGAATCAATGAGAATCTTCGAATTGGTAACACGGAGCTAGCCACCAAATGGTACACAAGGTTGAGATTGTTGGAAATATTCAGTTTTGTGCCGGAAGGAGCTTACAGGCTTCCAACTATATAAAAAAGAGCCGCTTGGACCAGCGGCTCTAGTACTTAGAACATTAAATGCTCTGCAAATATAACAATATTATTGTATCAGAAATGTTCAAGTACATCAAGAAAAATTAATAAAATGGTCTTTTTTCTTGGGCTTGTAATGAATATTAACAAGTCTACGAAACAAAGATTGTTTAAAAAGGGGTGTACATGAAAAGAAGAGGTACAAGGTACATTCCCTATGACTATGAAGCGGCAATTGATAAATCTGTAGAAGATATGAATGAGGTCTTCATGGAGTACATGCTGAAGACCAAATACAGGTGCGTCTACACATGTAAGGAGATTCGGGCAGGTAATCAACTTGAGATAGAAATATATCCAGAGTTCACCAGGAAAGAGGACATTCCGGAAGAAGGGAGAATTAGGGATAAAGAAACTCAGAGAAACCTGAACAATAAGAATGCCATTAAATATTGTGGAAGACTCATTATAGAGAATTTCACAAATGATGATATATGGATGACGCTTACATATGCAGAAGGGAATGAGCCAGCATGCTGGGATGAGGCCGTAAAGAATATGACTAATTATATCCGGCGAATTAATTACAGACGCAAGAAGTTAGGTCTGCCTAAAGCCAAGTACATATATGTTACAGAACATGATCCTGACGCAAAGGTGCGCTGGCATCATCATGTGATTATGGATGGACTTCTTGACAGAGATGTATGTGAGAAGTTGTGGAAGCTGGGAGACCGTTCCCAGTCAAAACGACTTGAGGAAGATGCTTATGGTCTTGTAGGAATGGCCAAGTACATAACAAAGGACAAGCACCGGCAGAAAAATGAGAAGCGGTGGAATTGCTCCACAGGACTTAGACAATTCAGAGTTCGTAAGGTTCGTTCTAAGAGAAAGGGCGGAAATGGGCGGTATGTTCCTGTAAGCAAATATATAGATACATTTGTAAGAGATAAGGCTGCAAGGGAAGCAGAGATACAAGCCTGGCATCCAGAATATTCTCTTCTGGAATCACAGGTTTATTACAACGGAGTTAATGGGATGTTTTATATAACGGCAAGACTCCGGGATTGGAGAAAGAGAGATGCAAAAGGTAGATGTATACATCCAAACGACAGCTAGAGGACCAGCAATCCGTAAGCATGCCGCATATATGTATGTATTAAAGATTGTAATCAACGGCAAAGAGTTTGTTCGTAATGGCAAAGGCGTGCTGGAGAATGTAACAGAGAACCAGGCAACACTACAGGCAATAATACATGCACTTATGCGTTTCCATGAAAACTGTGAAATCCGCATAAATACAGAATGCGAGCATGTGTTAAACAGTTGCCGTAATGCTTGGCCACAGCAATGGGAAAAAGCCGGATGGACGAAAGCTAATGGGAAAGAGGTAAAAAATGCGGACTTGTGGCAGCAGTACTTAAATGTCAGTTGTGGCCATGTAATAAGCTGGTCTGATTCAGCGCATGAATTTACCAAGTACATGGAATATGAGCTTAAGAAGATGGAGGAATCATGGACGAAGTAAAAATAAAAAGAGAGCTGGCTCGCCTTAAGTGGCTAAGAAAAGCGGCGTACATGATGCCACCCTGTAAAACAGCGGATGAAACAAGCATTAAGGTTACTAATCTTACGATACTTAGCGGAGAGATAGCGAAGTTGGAGAGACAGTTATACATATGCCAGCATCCGGAGGTAGACAACATATAATGCAGAAATGCGGAAAACCGCATAAATACTAGGCGGGAGTAATGTTTTACTCCGGAAATATCTACATGGTACTTATTCACAGTCAGATTAAGAATATATCACAGTAATTTTATCTGGCAGCAGTCCACCCGGGAATCCGGGTGGGGAAAGGAGATATATGGAAAGCATAATGCAGGACATAAAGGAATGTTACCTGTGCCGCATGGAAATGCTGCAGAACAACAATTTTAAACAGTTGCCTTCCAGTGGGCTTGAGTGCCACCACATCATGCACGGAACGGCCAACAGGAAGATATCAGAGCATTACGGCTTAAAAGTGTGGCTTTGTCCGGAACATCATAGAACCGGCAAGGATGCAGTACATAAATGCAGGGAAACGGACCTGAAGCTTATAAAAGCAGGCCAGGCGAGATTTGAACAGGTATTCAGCCATGGTGAATGGATGCAGGTTTTTATGAAAAATTATTTGTAGGAGGAAATATGATGTTTGAGGTATTTGGAGAATTTGATTCTGCAGAAGAGATAAATAAGGCAGCTGCGGCACAGCTTGAACAGGGGGACATGCAGGCTGTAAGGGATATAGCAAAAGAGAACGGACTGGATCTGGATGATGCAGAAGACTATATAGCAGGAGATATGGAGGAGCTGTGTAATCCGCTTATGGCTGCACTTGGAAAATTAAAGATTGAGAGAGCAGATTTAGAACTTAAGGGAGTTCTTGAAGACTGGTACGACATTGTAACGGATATGTGCGTAAATGATGAAGCAGTAAGGGCAGCAGTCAGGCGTAAGGATAAGAGTCTGAAGGTGTTTATGAGCCTGATTCTCGCAAAAGCATTTGATACGAAAGAGCTTGTAAGCAGTAAGATTGTGAAAATTACTAAGGTAAAAAACGGTAAAGAGCAAATGAGAAGTCCAGTATACCTTGGAATTCCCAACAGAGCTGAAATAAGGAATATATGTAAGGATTATTACTTAAAATAGGAGGTTCACATGAAAGCAATAAAAGCATTTAATTCAGATTTATGTGCAACTCTGGGGAAAGGCGTAATGCAGTACGAACCAGGTAAGACTTACAAGGAAAGTGAAGCTAAATGTGCCCGCAATGGTTTTCATTGTGCAGAAAATCCACTGTGTGCATTAGGATATTACAGCGGTTTGGACTCTAGATTTTTTATCGTGGAAGCAGGAGGAGAAGTTAACCAGGATGGAAATGGCACGAGAATATCGTGTACAGAAATAACACTGCTTAAAGAAATAACCAGAATACAGCTTGCAGCGCTTGCATGTGAATATATTCGGAAACACCCAGACAGAGAGGAAAAAGGAACACATCTTAATCGTGATGTAGGATCCGTAAATTTAAAAGGAGATTTTATTATAGTAAGAGGCAAAGAACCGAGAGGCAGAGGAGTTAAAGGCTCTTATATATTTCTGATTGAAGAGAAAAGAGATAGTCTGGAAATAGAATCGATACAGGCCTTATATGTAGACGGAACAAAGATAAAAGCAGATAAGTACTATAGATTGAGGGGTGGCGCAATATGCAAAGAAAAGAATTAAGAGCATTAAAACGCATATATGCGACACCGACAATGAGAAGGATTGCACAGGATAATAAGCTGGATAAGCCGATTGTTTATAAATACAGCTGGCATAAATACACATACAGCACAAAATATGACATGATGCTTAGGTGTCAGAGCCGGGGTTCTATTCTTATGATTGCAGTATTTTTTCCGGATGATGTAGCAAAAGGGTTTAAGTATCCTGTATATGAAATATATTGCAATCCTAAAGGATGTGAATACATCACAAGAGAAAGAAATCCCGAAGACGGTAAAGAAATAAGATGGACAAATGCACTCGTATTTAATCTTGAAAGAATTGATACAATAAGATTCTTTGATTATGAGCCTGACTTGAAAATAAGAAAAAGAACAATATGGCAGAATAATGATGGTAAAAAGGAGATAAAACAATTTCTAGGAACCAATATGAGCGGACTTGAAGGGCTTATTGAATATCAGCATCGTTGTAAATTATATAGTATTAAAAAAGCTGAAGAAAAGGAACAGGAACCGTGGGATGAGGAACTGGCGTTAACCCCGCCTGTGCTGAAAGGATTTGAGAGATGGTCCAAGCATGAGGCTATGAATGAAAACTTTATTTTTTATGAGAGTATACACAGTCCTACAGGGTATTGTTCCTACTGTGAAAAGGAAGTCCCACTTATAAAACCGAAACGAAACGGAGAAGGTAAATGCCCTTGCTGCCATAAGAAAATTACATTTAAGCTTAGAAGCAAGATAAAAGGTTTAAGAACACGGGCAATATCAACAAGCTGTATACAAAGGATTGAAGGTGGATATGTTGTAAGAACATTTGAAGTTCATTCTGCATACAGGAATGCAACATACGATAAACCGGATTGGTCATTTATAGAATATCAGAGAACATTCATGTATAGCGATGGACGAATAACAACATATGAATACGAAAAATATAAGAATAAATACTTTAGATTCTGCAAACAGAAAAGTAAGCTCCCGTATGAATATTACAACAGAAAGATTAAGCTTTATCCCAGAAATCTAAGTCTTTTAAAGAAAAGTGTATTAAGAAACAGTGCAATTGACTTGTGGCCGGTTCTGCCATGCAGCCTTGTAAAGTATTTGTATGTAGAAAAAGGCAATCCGGCAATAGAAATGTTGGCAAAAATAAAGCTTTTTGGACTGGCAAAGGAAATTATCAAAACAGGATATGATAAAAATTTACTAAACCAGGATGAAACGGAATTAGCCAAGATGCTCAAAATTGATAATGCCCGCCTTAAAAGATTAAAAAATATGACTCCAACGCTTGTAACATTGAAGTGGATGCAGTATGAAAAGCTGGTAAATACAATATGGCCAGACGATATGATATCTGAATTCGGGCAGAATGAAATAGAAGTAAGTGAGCTTAATTTTCTACCTAAGCCAATAAAATATCTGAAAGTATACAACTACATAAGACGGCAGCAGATATTAAGCGGAGAGACCTTTAAACAGACATTTATTACATACAGAGATTATTATTACCTTGCAGAAGAAAATAAATGGAATATTGCCAGCACGCAGATTTCTATGCCGAAGAATCTCGAACAGGCACATATGAATGCAATATTATTTTCTCGTGGAACATCTATAAAGAATCAGACGGAAAAGTTAGAAAAGAAATGGCCATTGTGCAATAAGATTCTGCCAGACTTAAAGAAGTATGAATACAGCAATAACGAATATTCGGTTGTAGCACCTGTATGTATAGAGGATATGGTTCGAGAAGGGATAGCATTAAATCATTGTATGGACCATGCAGATTTTTACTACGACAGGATCCAGCAGAGAGAAGCATATCCGTTTTTTCTGAGGAAGACTAACCAGAAAGATATGCCTTGGTACACACTTGAAGTAGAAGCTTCCGGAAACATAAGGCAGAAAAGAACAACTGGAGATAATCAGAACCCAGACCTTGAGCCAGCAATACCATTTTTATATGAATTTATGGAGCATTTTAAGCAGGTTATGAATGCGGAAGAAATAAAGCAGGGAATAAAAGCAGATAAAAAGCGTAAGGAAGAATATAAAAAGCTGAGAGAAGAACAGAAAAAAGTATGGCATGGTAAGTTGGCCGGACAGTTGCTTGCTGATGTTCTGGAGGCGGATTTTATGCAGACAATTTAACAGAAGGAGAAAAATATGATAGAGATAATACCTACAGGAACATTTGATGAGTGGCAGCAGGCATTGGATACGGAATTTAGTAAGAGTGCCGAGAGCTTTATAAGAATAGGATATCTATTAAAGATAGCAAGAGATACGGATATTCTTAAGGATACACCGTATGCAAATGTAATTGATTACGCTAAAACAAGATATGGCTTGGATAAGACACAGGTGTCCAGATTCATTGCTATAAATGAGAGATTCGGAAGTAAAGAAGATGATTCTACCCTGAGGGATAAGTATAAAGGATTTGGATATGCTAAGCTTGCTTTAATGCTTAATATGCCAGATGAAATCATAGAAGAAATATCGCCGGATTATTCTAAATCTGAAATAGAGGATATTAAGAAAGAGATCGATGAGGAAAAGAAGATATCTGACATAGAGATTTTAATCGAGGGCAAAGAAGAATGTATAAAAAAACTTAATGAACTTGAGCAGGTACTGCATCAGCTGTTCCATGACAATCCAGAACTGTTTATGAAGATACATACATCAACATATGAGACAGCAGAGCTGATAGATATATTTGCTCCTGCAGGAGAAATGATATATTCAGTTCGTCTTTTAGGTGTTGGCCGTCTTATGTTAAGTATCAAGGCAGACTCTGGCAGAATTACAATAACTAATGTTAGAAACATGGAAAAGACAGAGTGGAACATAGAGGAGCTTGCGGAATCCGTAATAAATATATTTAGCATGGCAGTGGATACAGAAGATCCGGCTAAGGCATGGACAAGCATCTATAAAGAGGAATATCCGAAAAAAGCAGAAGTTGCACCGGTGCAACAGGAAAAGTCAGCACAGAGGAAAGAGAAGAAAGTACAGAAAGCCAAGATAGAGAAGCCTAAGCCCCAGCCAGTAGAAAAGGATGTGGAAGAGGAACAGATACCAGGTCAGGATAGCGTGATGAATCATCCTGAGTATTTACCGAAAAACAGCAGCGATATGCCGGAGGTTCAGGAAAATATACAGAATAATACGGCTATTATGGGAAATACGACGGAAAAACCGTCAGATTCCTCAGAAATGATAAAAATTTCCGGGAAAACATCGGATTTTGAGAAAGATATAGAAGAATCTGAAAAAACATCATCAGGAATGGCAACAAATGCGATAAATACAGAATGTGAGGACACTTCGGAGAGTATAGAAAGCTTTATGAACTGCTGGGAAACAATATGCGAGGCAAACCGCAAGATTGCGCTGTTTATCGAGGATTACAGCACAATGGATGTGACACCTGACAACATGGCAATAGAGGCTGCCCGTATAAATGCAGTAACATTAGCTAACGAATTAGAGCATTTGAAAACGCTGTAAATCGCATAAAATCAGAATGGGAGGTCGAATATGGCAATAGGAATAATATGTTATATAGCAGGAGTAGCAACGACATTAATAGTGATGGCATTTTGTAAGGCAGGGAGGAACAACTAATGAATAGAGACTGTATATTGTTTAACGAAAAGCAGGCAGATTGTAGAGGGCTGGATAAGCTGTATTGTGCAATAGAGGACAAGCCTTGTCCGTTCTATAAGCCAGAGGCACTGTATAACAGAGATGGAAGTAAGAAAAAGTATAAAGGGAAGGTGAAATAGATGCGAAAGGCAATTCCTAAGCATACAAGAGAATTAGTGTATGCGAAATGCAACGGTCATTGTGCTTATTGCGGCTGTGATTTGGAATATAAAAACATGCAGGTAGACCATGTTATTCCACTAAACGGATGGAGCGAACAAGGTTCAGATACTATTGACAATATGCTTCCGGCTTGTAGGAGCTGTAATCATTATAAAAGTAGATCAACATTAGAAGGATTTCGTCAAATGCTTGAAGCTATGCCTGATACATTAATGCGAGATTGTGTTACATACAAAAATGCCGTTAGATTTGGTTTGGTAATACCTAACAAAAGGCCGATTAAATTTTATTTTGAGAAATTATCAAAACTAGATGTGACAAATGCGTTAGAGATAGCAAAGGCAGGTGGAATAGATGAACAGTAGATATTTATTTAAAGCAAAAAAGAAGAACTGGCAAGAATTACTAGAAGACGAACAATGGGTTACTGGTACGATAATGTATATAGAGAATAAGTGTATGATGCTTATTGAAGACGAGAAAAATCTGCTTACATTTCATTATCTCGATGATGAAATGTGGAGTGCAAACATATATGCAATCGAAGTAGATGAATCTACAATTTGCGAATGTACAGGATTGACAGATAAGGATGACACGCTGATATGGGAAAATGATATTGTTGAAATTCTTAGCAAGGACGGTCGATTTGTTATTGAGTGGTCTGATACAGAAGCAAAATGGCAAATGCATAACTTTGAGGAAGAATATACAGTTAATTTTGACAATTACTGGTCACATGAAGTTGAGGTTATCAGCAATAAATTTAACAATCAAGAGTCATTAGAAAGTGAGGAAACAATATGATTAAGTGTAACAAAGGAATTGTAGAAATTGAGGGAAGAAGCTTTGGAGAGATAGAAGCGGACTTAACAACATTAATAAAAGCAACATATGAAATTATCGCTGAAAAGAAAGGTGAGAATTATGCTAAACAAAGAATAGAGACGGTATATAAGAGAGCCTTTATGTCGAAAGAGGAACTAATAAAAGAATTACTAAGAACAATAGGGATGATATAGGAGGAATAAACATATGTGGACAGTAACAAAGAAAGATGGCAGCAGTCTTAATATAGCCAGAGACAACAGCCTTGTAGAATACATAAATGAGCTTAACAACGAATCAGATCTTGATGAGATAGTAAAGATAGAGAGGTGTCCGGATGAGCAGAAGACGACATAAACACCTATGTGAGTATACCTGCTGTGAGCAATGTTCTAAGAGTGTGGCAGCAGACGGAACATATACATGTAATAACAAGACGGTTATAGAGAACTACATGCCAGCGGAAGATTACTTCTGGTGTGATGGAGAGATGTTTATCAGGAGGGAACATGAGACTAATTAATGCGGATAAACTGAATTTTTCAGAACAACATTACAATAAAAGCCAGATGAAAGCGATTCTTGATTTTATTGATAATCAGCCAACAGTCTATGATGTTAATAAGGTTGTTAATCAAATGGAAAAAGATAAATTCATTGACTGCGAGACTATATTATCAGATGTACATCAAGGATATAACGCTGGGCTAAGCAGAGCAATCGAGATAGTAAAGGAAGGTGATTCATAATGCTAATATTGCCAATCAAGAAAAAATGGTTTGATATGATTCTTTCAGGTGAGAAGAAAGAAGAGTATCGGGAAATAAAAGAATATTATGAAATAAGATTCCAGAACCTGTTCGGAGCCATAACCATACATCCATTATATCCACCAGACAATTTCTTAGATAGAAGCGAATATGAGTTATTGCAAGGAGAGGCAGTACCAGAGGAGATAAGAAAAGAAGGCATTCAGGAGATTATTTTCCGTAATGGCTATTCAAAGAATTCTAAAGAAATAAAAGCAAGATGCAGATTAAGGATTGGAAAAGGGAGACCACAGTGGGGAGCTTCTCCGGATAAGCAGTATTATATTTTGGAAATCTTGGATAAGGAAAAACTGGCAGCAGATGAGAAGAGGGTAGGTGATGAATAACTTGAAAAATGACAATATAAAAGACCTCCTTAAGCAGTACAGTGATTTGATTAAGGAGAAACAGGAAATACAGGCCGCGATTGATAAGATACAAAGAGAACTTGATAAAATGGAAGCTGAAGGGTATACGGAAAAGGACAGCGTTACCGGTGGAGATGGAGGTAAGCAGCATTTTGTTGTAGAAGGCTTCCCTTATCCGGCATATTCACGGAAGAGAACACTTCTTTTAGTGCGACAGCGGCAGCAGATAGACATTAAAGAGAAGATAGATACGCAGATAAACCTCATAGAACAATGTATTAATCAAATTGACAATAGCAGAATGCGGAGGCTTATAACATTAAGATACATAGAAGGTTTATCTTGGGTGCAGGTAGCAAGAAAGATGGGAAAACACCACACAGCAGATAGTTGTAGAATGGCAGTAGAAAGATTCTTATCAAAAATTTAAAGTTTGTTCGCTCTGTTCGTTTTGTCTGTGTTAATATCTAAACTGGACATGATGGACAGCATGATTTCTCCATTATTAAATATTAATACCCCCGGTAAGACACTGGCTTAAGGCTGGTGTCTTTTTTGTATGCAAAGAAAGGAGCTGATTGTGTGAGATTAACAGATAAACAACGGAAATTCTGTGATGAATACCTTATAGACCTTAATGCCACACAAGCGGCTATTAGGGCGGGGTATACAGAAAAGTATGCAAATACAAATGCATCAAAATTACTACAAAATACTACAATTTCACAGTACATAGGAGAAAGACAAAAAGAACTATCGCGCAAGACAGAGATTACTCAGGAGCGAGTAATCAGGGAACTTGCCTTGATAGCTTTTTCTAATACAGCAGATTATGCACATGTAGTTGAAAAGAAAATGAAAGCCGAAGTAGGCGGTATACTTGTGGACATACTGAATGAGGACGGCAAACCTGCTACATACAGGACTGTAGAGCCAGTATTGACAGAAGAGCTTACAGAAGAACAGAAGCGTGCCTTAGCTGTTATTAAGAAAGGACGAGACGGATTGGAGGTCAAGCCATGTGATAAGGTAAGGGCGTTGGAGCTTCTTGGCAAACATCTTGGAATGTTCACGGATAAGATAGAAGCAAATATCAATGATTCTGTAAAAAACGAGCTTGCAGAGCTTCTTGCTCAGCGTAAAGCAAGGGGTGAGCCTGATGCTTCTAAGTGATAAGTATTGGGATTACATAGATACACCGGCAAGAGCAGAATTCCTTGAAGGTTCTACTGCATCAGGTAAGACAACAACAGTAGCTGTGAAGTTCATAATGAATGTAGCTGAGTCGGATATGAAGCTGCATGTTATAGCTGGTAATACAACAGGCGTTATCGAGAAGAATATAATCAATGCTGATATGGGATTGCTTCAGATATTCCCTAATTTGGAATACTGTGGTAATGGCGATAAAGAAAATAAACTTCCGCACATTAAATTTAAAACTGGCAGCAGTACCAAGATAATATATATTCTTGGCTATGATAATGCCAGTAAATGGAAAAATGCACTTGGAAGCCAGTTTGGTTGTGTGTGGGTAGATGAGTGCAATACAGCTAACATAGACTTCATACGAGAGATATTCGGACGTTCTGAATACTTTGTAGGTACACTTAATCCGGATGCGCCTACGCTGCCAATATATTCAGAGTACATCAATCACGCAAGACCGATTGATAAGTACAAGGCAGATGTGCCGGAAGAGATATGGAAGGACCTTAATGGCTGTGAGCCTATTAAAGGCTGGGTATACTGGTTCTTCACATTTGAAGATAACGTATCTATGACACCTGAGAAGATAGAACAGAAGAAAATGAGCTATCCTCCCGGTACCAAGATATATAAAAACAAGATATTGGGATTAAGAGGCAAGGCTACAGGTCTTGTCTTTTCTAATTTCTGCAGGCGGCATGTTATTACTAAAGAACAGGCTAAGGCATTTATTAAGCGAGAATATGACGACAAGCAGACAGAATGGTTTGTAATATATACAAGCGGTCTTGATACGGCATATTCAACTAAGAGTCCTGATACTATTGCAATGTCCTATATGGGAATAACAAACAAAGGGAAGCTAATTATACTGGCAGAAAGGGTATATAACAATGCGGCTCTTGATATCCCCATAGCACCGTCTGATACAGTAAGAAATTACATAGACTTCCTGGAACGCAACAGAAAAGAATGGGGCGGCATGGCAAAGAACACCTTTATTGATAACGCTGATCAGGCAACAATAACAGAATTTGCCAAGTATAAGAGAGAACATCACGAATGCCTGTATATATTCAATAATGCGTACAAGAAAGTAACAATAATAGACAGAATTAACCTGCAGCTTGGCTGGATGTCCTTTAACGACGAAAAGGGCAAAGAGCCAAGTTATTATGTTGTAGATACATGCACGAACTACACAGGGGAACTGCAGGTATACAGTTGGCTGGAAGATAAAGACTGTGAGCCGGAAGATGGAAATGATCATATGGTAAACAGTACACAATATGGCTGGATACCATACAGGGACAAAGTTGGAGTAGAGAACGGATAGGAGAGTGAGAGAGGTGAGCATATTTAATACTATGGCTGATAAGATAAGAGATGGAATAAGGACATGGTTGCGTGTGCAGCCGGCACAGAGAGGAATAATTAATATACAGGAAATCTTTGACTTTGAAGGTAACGCCATTAAGAATCAGATATGGTACAGAGGTGTAAGTGAAGAGCTGTCACAGCTGTATGATCAGGTTGATGGGGACAAGACAAGATTCTGGGCTGCAAAATGCTCTCCTGGATTAGCGATAAGAAAGATACATGTAGGATTACCTGCAATGATGGTTGATATGCTTGCAAGTATTGTTGTTGCAGATATGAACGAGGTAGATGTTGGCAGTAGGCAGTCAGATTGGGATAAGATAGCGGAAGAAAATGACTTTACAGAGCTTATAAAGCAAGCAATATCAGATACACTTATTGTTGGAGATGGAGCATTTAAGCTATCCATAGACACGAATCTCAGTCAGTATCCAATCATAGAGTTTTATCCTGGCGACAGGGTAGAGATAATAAGAGAACGCGGCAGAGTGAAAGAGGTTGTGTTTAAGACAGTATATACAGTTAAGAATCAAGAGTACATTCTGCTTGAAACATATGGCAAAGGCTATATAACATATATGCTCACAAGAGATAATAAAGAATGTGATATCAGCACTGTGCCGGAGCTTGCAGGTTTAAGACCTGTAACATGGGAAGATAAAAGTTTTATGATGGCCATACCGCTCATGTTCTATAAATCAGCGAAATTTAAAGGCAGAGGCAAGAGCATATATGACAGCAAGATAGATGAATTTGACGCGCTGGATGAAGCATGGAGCCAGTGGATGGACGCTTTAAGACATAACCGCACAAAGGAATATATACCAGAGAATTTACTTCCTAGAAATCCTAGTAATGGAGAGGTTATGCTGCCAAATTCATTTGACAACGCTTATATACAGTATTCGTCTCCTATGGCAGAAGGTGCAAGTTATAAGATAGAGAGGGAACAAAGTGAAATACCACATGAAGGATACCTTGCTACATATATTACGGCTTTGGACCTTTGTTTGCAGGGAATCATGAGCCCATCTACATTAGGTATAGATGTAAAGAAACTTGATAATGCAGAGGCTACAAGAGAAAAAGAAAAGGCTACATTGTACACAAGAAACAATATTGTAAATCAGCTCCAGAAGGTTCTTCCAAAGCTTGTAAAAATGACATTGCAGGCGATAGATACACTTAATAATGCAACAACACAGGAAATTGATGTTGATGTAACATTCGGTGAATACGCGAACCCTAGCTTTGAGAGCCAAGTTGAGACAGTAAGCAAAGCTAAGCAGGGTGGCATCATGAGTGTGGAAGCGTCCGTTGATGAGCTGTATGGAGACACTAAGGATGATGACTGGAAACAGGAAGAGGTTGCAAGGCTTAAGGCTGAACAGGGAATATCAGATATGGAAGAGCCGGCACTTAATACGGAATTAGATGGATTTGAAGTGGAAAGCTTTTAGAGGTAGCCTATGTTAAATACAGACTATGATATAGAGAAAGCCTTTAAAGCCATAGAAGATGAGCTGATTGCTTCTATGATGCGCAATCTTGCGAGCCACAGAGCAGAAGAGACAGATATGGGGTTTAACTGGTCACAGTGGCAGGTAGAACAGCTTAAGGCTCTGGAAAAGTATAAGGCACAGAATAAAAAGAAGTTCACGAAGTCGTTCAGTAACATAAATGATTCTATTGACGCAATGATATTTGCAGCCAGACAGGAAGGCGGTACAGAACAGGAGCAGAAGATATTAAGGGCCTTAAAGAAGGGCTTGAAAGCATCTAAGGTGTCACAGGGCGCTGAAGGTGCTTTTTTTAAGCTTAATACAAGAAAACTGGAAGCTCTGATAAAAGCCACAAAGAATGATTTTGGTACAGCAGAGAAGGCAATGCTCAGGATGTCCGAAGACAAATACAGACAGATAATATTTAATGCACAGGTATATGCAAATACAGGCGCAGGAACATATGAGAAGGCTGTAGATATGGCTACAAAGGATTTTCTTAAGGCAGGCATTAACTGCATAGAATATGCGAATGGTGCAAGGCATACAGCGAAGGATTATGCTAAGATGGCAATTCAGACAGCCAGCAAGCGTGCCTATCTGACCGGAGAAGGCGAAATGAGACAATCATGGGGAATTAGTACAGTTATTATGAATAAGCGTGCTAATGCCTGTCCTAAATGCCTTCCGTTTGTTGGTAAGATTCTTATAGATGATGTGTGGAGTGGAGGAAAGGCGTCAGATGGTCCTTATCCGCTTATGTCTTCTGCTATGGCAGCAGGACTTTACCACCCTAACTGCAAAGATGTACATACAACATATTTTCCTGAACTTGATGATGAGCCTAATAGCAAGTTTTCCAAGAAAGAGCTTGAGCAGGTTAAGGAAGATTACAGGCAGGACCAGAAACAGCAGTATGCAGGCAGAATGGCGGAGCAGTACGGCAGACTATCAGAGTATTCACTTGATCCGGATAATAAGAGAATGTATGCGGCGAGGAAGGAGCAGTGGGAAAAACAGGAATATGGTGCTATTGATGAATACACATCATCAAAGAAAGAATATGATGCACAAGTTCACAAGTTAGCTAAACTTGAAAAGGAAACAGACAATGCACTTAATGCTTATATGGATGTTATGGATACACCTCAAGCAGCAGAGTATGAAGAGGTATTTAATAAAAAATTTGATGAAACAGAAAATCTGAAACAGATAGTTAAAGATTTGAAAGCAGGATTGTCAGGAAAAGAAGCAAAAGCTGTTAGACAGATGGAAAAGGAACTTTCTTTAAGAACTGGAATACCAATAGATAAAGTTGAAATGTCAGGATTGAAATATGATACCGCTAAAATGGTATATGATTCTTATGATGTTGTTTTGAAAAAATTCCCTGAACTGAAAGGACAGCTAGCATCTTTCAAATATAGTAGCGATTTAAAAGGTGGTACATATGCAGGTTGTGTAACATATACGGGAGAAATCAAAGCATATGGAAAATTTGCTAATTATGAAAAATTAGTTCAAGCATATGCAAATGATGTTGCTCAAGGGTTTCATCCAGTTGGTACAGACCACAACAGTATTATTGTACATGAATTAGGTCATGCCTTAGATGGATATATGTCAAAAAAGGGACTGCTTGATGGAAATGTTCACAGAACAACGAGCAAAACAGTAAAAGATATGACTCTGAAATTAGCGGGATTTGATAAGCAGGAATTAGCGGATGATTTGAAAAAACAAGGCTTGACGCTATCTCAAAGACGTGATATTTTAGAAAAAAAAGAAAGAGATTTCATAGCTGAACATGTTAGTGTTTATGCAGCAAAGTATGATTATGTTAAAAATAGAACTAAAGTAGATTCTGAACGTGAATTTTTCGCAGAATGTTTTGCAGAATATATGATGAGTGATAATCCAAGAAAAACAGCAAAAATATTTGGCGAAATTATTGAAACAGCATTAGGAAGGTGATGTAAATGTTTTCAAGTGATGCTACAGTTGAAGAAATTAGCCAATTTGAGTATGAACTGGATAAGAAAGGCTTAATGGATTATTATCATCAACTTGGAGGGAAAAAGAGCGGATTAAAAAATTTTTTAATAGATGGCTTGATAAGTTCATCAAACCCAGTGGATTCTTTAGAACTTATTAAAAGTGATTCCAAATTAAAACTGACAAATGCTGAATGGGAGTATGCAAGAAAGATTGCGTTTGAACGTCTTAAGAAACTTATGATAGAAGAGTATGCAGCTACTGATGAAGAGATGAATAGTGACGAGACAAAAGAATATTTTAAATCTTTAGGTTTTGCGGATTTTTTAGAAGTTTAACAGCCACCAGTCGAGAGATTGGTGGTATTTTTATACCCAATTTTAAGAAAGAGAGGATTTAAAAATGAAGGATTATATTGGAGTAAAAGTGGTGGCAGCAGAGCCAATGAGCAGGGGTGAATACAATGAATACAGAGGATGGGAGATACCAAGTGACGAGAATCCAGAAGATGAAGGCTATCATATAAGATATACTGATGGATATGAAAGCTGGTGTCCTAAGAAACAATTTGATGAAGCGTATAGAAAATGCGACAATATGACATTTGGAATTGCTATTGAAGCCATGAAAAAAGGAAATAAGGTAGCAAGAAGAGGTTGGAACGGAAAAGGAATGTTTGTTGTATATCAGAAAGCATATCCGAATGGAATCCCCTGCAATAAGCAAACAGCGGAAGCATGGGGGTTAAACGAAGGTGATTTGTTTATATGTAACCCATATTTTCAGATAAAAAATGTGGATGGTTCACATTCAATGTGGGTTCCAAGTATTAACGATTGTCTCGCTGAAGACTGGATTATAGTAGAATAGTCCAAAGTTGCACCAGTGCAACACAATTTAATATTAGTTATTAAGCACGCATGGCAAATAAGCTGTGCGTGCCTATTTTTTTATGCCCAAAACTTAATGGCAATAAACTTTAGGGAAATGCCGACGGGCGGTAAACGGAAGAAAGGAGATAGAGTGATGAGAAAGACATTACCTATGAATTTACAGCTCTTCGCAGAAGGTGGAGATGGTAACGGCGGCCAGAACGCTGGAGGAGATAGTGGACAGGCAGGACAGCAGGGTAATCAGAATAATCAGCAGGCGGCTGGTGTTGATTATGACAAGATACAGGCAATGCTGGATAATGCGACTGCCAAGAAAGAGAATGCTATGCTTAAAAGCTATTTTCAGCAGCAGGGATTATCAGAAGATGAGATAAGTCAGGCTATTGCAACATTTAAGCAGAATAAGCAGCAGCAGACACAACAGCAGCAGAACGCTAATGCTAATCTTCAGAATGAAGTGGCAGCAGCACAGAAGGTTGCTGAACAGGCTCAGATTGAGCTTGCTGCTACAAAGGTAGCAATGACACTTGGTATTAACGCCAAGACACTTCCATATGTACTTAAGATGGCTGATTTCAGCAAGGCAAAGGATGCAGATGGAAAGATATCAGAGGACAATATCAAGGCTGCACTTGATCAGGTTATCAAAGATGTACCTGCACTTAAGCCGGTACAGGAAAGCAATGCAGGCTTTCAGATTGGTGCAGGACAGCAGAATAACGGACAGCAGTCCTCTACAGGTAACAATGTAAATGTTCCAACAAAGAGATGGAACAGATTTAATTAAGAAAGGTTAAAAGGGTAAAACAATATGCTAAATTTGAATTACGCAGAACAGTGGAGTCCGGAATTATTAGCAATTCTTATGCAGGGCACACTTACATCACCATTTATTACGAGTAATGTCAGATGGTTAGATGCAAAGACATTTCACTTTACTCAGATGAGTGTAAGTGGTTATAAGAATCACAAGAGATCAGGCGGATGGAACACAGGAGAATATAACCAGAAAGATGTTCCTTACACAGTAACACATGACAGGGATGTACAGTTCATGGTTGACAAGGCAGATGTAGATGAGACCAATCAGACAGCATCTATGCAGAATATTTCACGCATCTTTGAGCAGACACAGGCTGTACCAGAGACAGATGCATTATTCTTCAGTAAGGTTGCACAGGCTGCACAGAATACAGAATTATACCATTCTGAAACTTCAGCTACAGAATACACAACAGAGAATGTATTTGCTAAGCTTAAAGCTATTCTGGCAGCAGGAAAGCTTAGAAGATATAAGGCAAATGGAAGCCTTATCATGTATGTTTCTTCATACATTATGGATAAGCTGGAAATGTCAAAGGAATTTACACGCAAGATTGAAATGACTCAGATTGCAGAAGGTGGTCTTGGCATTGAAACACGTGTAACTGATATTGATGGTGTGACACTTATGGAAGTTGTGGATGATGAAAGATTCTATGACAGATTCGATTGGGATGTTGCAGAGGGCGGCTTTGCTCCGCTTAAGTCAAAGTATGCCATAACAACAGATACAGATGTGGCAGAAGGAAAGACATACTACACTAAGAGCGACAGCACTTATACAGTTGTGGCAAAGCCTACAAAGACTAATATAGGCACATATTATGAAAAAACTGTTCAGGGCTCACGCAAGATTAATGTACTTGTCGCATGTGGACAGACATGTAAGACAGTACCTAAGATTTCATCTATTTATTTCTTCGCACCAGGAGCACATACAGAAGGAGACGGATATCTTTATCAGAATCGCCAGTTAAGTGATACATTTGTATTCCCTAATGGCAAGGATGGTAAGGTTGATTCTGTATTCGTTGATGTAGATCCTGCAGAAGAGATTGCAGAGTAAGCCTATGGTATATGCAAGTAAAGAGCAGTACCTTAGTGAACATAGACTTATCCCAGATGAGCAGATAGAACGAAGATTAAAACAGGCGAGCCGGCATATCGACTCGCTTACTTTTAATCGTATAACATCAAGAGGATTTAATAATTTGACAGAGTTCCAGCAAGGCATACTGATAGATGTGTGTTGTGAGATGGCTGATTTTGAATATGAGAATGAGGACATGATTAATTGTGTCTTACAGAACTATTCTTTAAATGGAGTATCTATGCAGTTTGGCAGCAGTTGGAATGTCCTTGTACAGAATGGAATTGCTATAAAGCGTGATACATACCAGATACTCTGTCAGACTGGCTTGTGCTGCTTAAGTCTGGGGGTGTGAGTATGAAGTACCCATGTTTAATATTAAAGAGCATGTGTAAGACAGAAATACACCTTGAGATAGAGCAGGAAGGCAGGAATGTCTATGGAGAACCTCTTGAACCTATTATTTGGGATGGCTTATGTAACTATCAGGACAGCGGTAAGACAGAATTAACAGTAGAAAAGGTGCTTATAAAGCTTGAAGGATGTGCTTTGATACCAGGAGATATTGCACCGGAGCTTCCTGTTATTACTAAAGGTGATATAACGGTGTTCGGTGTAACAAGGCATATATACAAGGGTACGAAGTGCCGTAATCCGGATGGTACGGTTAATTATGTAAGATTGGATGTGATGTAATGGCAAGAAATGTTAAATCAACGGTGAAGCTTAATATGCCTATGGTAAGGAAGCTTACGGCAGCAGCAAAAGTGTCAGTTGCACAGACAGCAGAAGCAATACATACAGATGTCGTTCAGAGCCAGGTTATACCGAGGGATACAGGAGCATTACAAAATGAAAGCACATTTGTTGATTTATCTGATATAGGTCAGGGAAAAGCATATCTTGTGTCTAGTACACCATACGCCAGAAGGCTTTATTATCATCCAGAATACAATTTCCATCAGACGCCGTGGACAGATGAAAGCGGCAAGAAACATGAAGGAAATGCAAATGCTAAAGGCAGATGGCTTGATGACTATATGAAAGGTGGTAAAAAGCAGAATTTTGCACCTAAAGCATTTGGAAAGTTTTATAAAAAGAATGCGGGGCTGTAATGTTAGGAATAGGTGATGTGAGAGACCTTATAGCAGGTCTTGGAATAACAACTGATGACCATGTATATTGTGGAAAGCTTGATGATAAGAAAGATAAGAGCATAGGTGTATACCATCTTAACAGGGGAGACAATGTTCAGATGGCTGTTGGGGGTATACAGAACAGCTCTTATGCTGTCAAATCCATAAGTATACTGATTCATTGGAATAAAAGTGTCAGGGAGACTGAAAAAGTCTCACAGGAGCTTTACGACAAGCTCAGAGATATGAAACATGTAAACATTAATGACACAAATATTCTTTTTACAGAAATGTTAGTATCAGCACCGATTGAGGTTGATACAGATGATAAAGGAATATTTGAAATGGTCATAGAACTTAAATTTTGTTATGAAAGGTAGGTAGAAGTATGTCACAGAATACAAAGATAGCTGGGTATAACGCGGAAGCTACACCATTAACAGGGGTTAATCCGGTACATAAAATTCAGTTTGGAGTATGTATAACTGGAAGAAAAAACACAGATACACCGGAAACAGTAGAAACTAAGATTGTAAAAGATGCAGAGAGCTTAAGTATATCTGTAGATGGAACCATTGAGGAATGGAATCCAATGGATCAGGCTGGCTGGGTAAGAAGGCTCATGACAGGTAAGTCACTTGGTATGTCTTTCGGCGGTAAGCGTAACTATGGAGATGAAGGAAATGATTATGTAGCAAGTCGATTTATGAAGACAGGTCAGGATTGCAATACATGGGTGTCTATTATATTCCCTAATCTTGATCAGCTTCTTGTACCTGCAGTAATCGATGTAAAATCTCTTGGTGGAGATGCTACAAGTATTGATGCGCTTGAATGGGATGCAAATTCGGATGGAAAGCCAACATATATAGCATATGTAGCAGCTTAAAGAAAGAGAGGATATGAAAAATGGCAAAGACAGATTTTAGGGTAATAGATATCTCCATGAAGATTACGAATCAGTTACCTATGATTCGTATTACAGAAGATTTGGTTGTTACTGTTAATAACAGAAAGAGTACAATTCTTAATATACAGGCTATGGCACAGGAAGCAGAAAACAAGGAAAACAAGGATGATATGGCATTTATGATTAAAGGCCTTGAAATGCTTGTTGGAAAGGATGCTTCAGATAAGATTGAGGCATTAGACCTTCCTATTCCTGAATATAAGGAAATGTATAATACAATCATGCAGGTTGCTATGGGAACATACGGCGAGGAGCAGACACCCTCAGCATGAGACATATTATGATATATGGGATGATTGGGAGCTGATAGAAGCCAGCTTCCTGTCCCAATATGGCATACGGTTGCGTACCGAAGACGATATGTCATGGTCAGAGTTCTGTTCGTTGCTTAGTGGAATAATGCCTGAAACACCCCTTGGAAGAATTGTGGGAATCAGAGCAGAAAAGGATCCTAAGGTTATAAAGGAGTTCACTAAGGAACAGAAGAAAATCCGTAATGACTGGATATTAAGAAGAAATAGAAAATTAATGGAAGATCATGCAAATTACAATAAGTATTGGAGTGACTTCCAAAATTGGGCTAAGACCGCTTTCTCTAAGTAGAAAGTGGTCTTTTTAAATGCCGGAAAGGAGGGAGTATGTCGGATGTAGTAGGACAGATAGCTCTGGAACTTGGCATAGACAGTTCACAGATAGTTAATCAGCTTACAGGTGCTTCCAATAAGGCAGCAAAGCAGGCAACATCCATCTTTTCTGGTATGGGGAAGAAAATAGCTGCTGGATTAAGTATAGCAGCTTTTACTAAGTTTACGAAAGACTGCATAGAAGTTGGTTCTAATGTTACAGAAGTACAGAATGTTGTAGATACGGCATTTAAGGACTTGAGTGGACAGGCAGATCAGTGGGCTTCTAACGCCATGACTAACTTTGGACTATCTGAATTATCTGCTAAGAAGTACATGGGTGTATTTGGCCAGATGAGTAATGCAATGGGTATTACAGGACAGGCTGCACTTGATATGGCAGAAGATGTTACCGGATTAACAGGTGATGTTGCATCATTTTACAATTTGAGCACAGATGAAGCATATACAAAGCTGAAATCCATCTGGACTGGCGAGACTGAGACACTTAAGGACCTGGGCGTAGTAATGACTCAGACGAACTTAGACCAGTATGCACTTAATAATGGTTTTGGTAAGACTACGGCTAAGATGACAGAGCAGGAAAAAGTAATGCTTCGTTATCAATATGTTACTAGTGCACTGTCCAATGCCACTGGTGATTTTGTTAAGACACAGGATTCCTGGGCGAATCAGACAAGAATACTTACATTAAGGTTTCAGCAGTTAAAGGCTAGTCTTGGTAAAGGCTTCATAGCATTGTTTACACCTATTCTGCGTGGCTTTAACAACTTGCTGGCAGGATTACAGAAGGTTGCAGATGGCTTTGCCAGCTTTGTGCAAATGCTCACAGGAGCAGATGTATCAACCTCTATGGGCTCGATAAGTTCGGATATAGCTGGTATAGGAGATGATGCATCCAGCGCAGCGGATAATGTAGGTGATATAGGAAGTGCAGCCAAGAAGACTGCTAAAGATATAGAAAAGTCGCTTGCAGGCTTTGACCAGATAAATAAGCTGACAGAGCCAACAGATGATAGTTCTGATTCAAGCGGTAGTACAGGTGGAACATCTTCAGGAATCGGAAGTGTTGACCTTGTACCAGATGTGAGTGGAAGTACATCTAATGCAACATCTGCAATTAGTGATTTTGTAAATAAGGCAAAGAAAGAATTAGATAAACTCCGCAAATGGAGTGTATCGACATTTTCTCCATCTATGTCAAGAATATGGGATGGACTTACAAAAAATACAGATACAGCCAAGAAAAACTTAGCAAGTGCGTTTAATGATATAAGAGCATTAGGACCGCCGTTGTTAAATTATTTTAATGGTCCATTTACAAATTATCTTGTAACATGGGTCGATACTAATGGCAGTATATTAAATGGATTATTTGATAGCTTTAATACAGTCTTTTCGGATGTATGGAATAAAGCAGCATATCCTATACTTGCAAATTTTGTTTCTGTTGGATTACCAATGCTGACGGATTTTGCATCCCAGACACTATCTTTAAATGGAACAATATTTGATACATTTAAAGCATCTTGGAATTCTTTATGGAGCGAAGGTGTAAGTCCAGCCATTGAATCTATATCAAATGTATGGATTGGCTTGGTTAATACAATGGCAGGGGCATGGAACGAATGGGGAGAGCCGATATTTACTGGAATAAAAGCGGCTGTTAAGACTACCGGAGATGTATTCTTAGATATATGGAATAATATGCTTCAGCCAGTCTGGGAGAATGCTTTAGATGTAATTGATAGAGTATGGAGTGAACATTTACAGCCACTGCTGGCCAATTTCTTGGATTTTGTTGGTGAGATAGTTACATGTGCTACGACAATATATAACAACTTTATTGCACCTGTAGTTGGATTTTTATCTGAACTATTAGGACCAATATTTATAGCTATATTTGATTCTATAGGGAATAAGGTTGGAGTTGTCGTTGGAACCATAGCTGATTTAATGAACGATACAATTACTGTATTTAAAGGAGTTATACAGTTTATTAAGGGTGTTTTCTCTGGTGACTGGGAAGGCACTTGGAATGGTATAGTTACGGCTTTTGATGGCATATTTAGCGGTATTGCTGATATTGCTAAAGGGCCTATTAATATGGTAATTGGATTTATTAACGGACTGATCACAGGTGTTCAATCTGGCATAAATGCAATAGTAAGGTCTGTAAATAAGCTTAGCTTTAAAGTACCAAACTGGGTACCGGGCATAGGTGGCGAAGATTTTGGATTCCATTTACCGGAAGCCGACTTCTCCAAGATTCCATACCTTGCACAAGGCGGATACGTTAAGCCAAACACTCCACAGCTTGCCATGATTGGCGATAACAGACATCAGGGTGAAGTTGTTGCACCTGAGGATAAATTACTTGATATGGCACAGAAGGCAGCAGCTATGGCATCCAGTGCAGAGTTATTGGCAGAGGCTATAAGTATTCTTAAGCAGATACTTAAGATACTTGAAACACTGGACCTTGATATACAGCTTGATGGAAAGAGTCTTAAGAAATATGTGGTTGATAAGATTAACGAGCATACAAAGCAGACAGGAAAATGTGAGATTATAACTTAACAAGGATGTGATGAATTGATACTGAGATGTGACGGGCAGGAGCTTCCGGCTCCTGTGTCCATCAAGGTGGATGATGAGATTATATGGTCTTCTTCTACAGGACGAGCACTTGACGGAACAATGTTGGGTGATGTTGTCGCTGAAAAGAAGACCTTATCTATTAATTGGGGAATATTGAAGGAAGATGAGATGGCACTTATTAAGAACAAACTCATCGCCGGATTCTTTCCAATAACATTCCATGACGATGGACAGGATATAACAATAACAAGCTATAGAGGTACATTAAGTAAAGAGGTGCTGGGTGATATAGGTGACGGTAACTATTATTACAGAAGTGCCAGTGTATCTATAATACAGCAGTAAGGAGCAGAACATGAAAAAAACAATGACTATTAAACAGATTGATAATAGTGCAACAATGCTTAAGAATTTACAGGGCTTAAGAAAGCATTGGCCTGTAAAAGTAAATTATGCAATTGCAAAGAACCTTAAGACATTGTTAGGAGAAGTAGATATTTTTGTTACACAGAGAACTGAAGTAATACAGAACAATGTGCTTAAAGATGAAAATGGGAATGCTGTCATGGACGGAGATTCTTACCAGTTCTCAGAAGGTAAAGAGCAGGAAGTTGTAAAAGAGATTGATGAGATGTACAACATGGAAACGGATGTTGATGTACATATGATTAAGATGGATGACATATCTGTATGTGATTCTGACAGCAGATACGATGGAACAACATTAGAGGATATTGCAGCCATTGAATTTATGATCGAGGATTAAGCCTATGTATAATAATGTATCAGAGCAATTTGCGACAACGATTAGATCACCATCGCGAACATTTAACTTACGATTAAAGATAAATGGTAAGTGGATTGACGCTGGCTTTAAAAAGATGAGCTATGAGACCGCTTCCACATCTGATGAGGGTATACAGATAGGTTCAGCTGTTGCAGCTAAGATAGAACTGACAGTAAAAAGAATAAATGAGTTGTTTGAAAACACAGAGATTCCTATAGAAATAGGATTAAAACTGCCAAGTGGGAAGTATGAATATATTCCACTTGGCTTTTTTACTGCAGAACATCCAACGCTTGACCAGGCAACCACAACATTTACGGCTTACGACAGAATGATGAAGACCACAGGTGTATATGTATCTGAATTGACATATCCTGCAAGTGCAGAATCTGTTTTAAAAGAGATAAGTATTGGATGTGGCGTTCCCTGTAATGTATCTGGCTTGAATGGAATAACTATTGATACTGCACCGGTAGGATATACCTATCGTGAGGTTATCGGATATATCGCTTCTTTAGCTGGAGGTTTTGCTTGCGTAGACAGAACTGGAACAATTGTTATTAAGTGGTATGAGGATAATGGCTATACGATAAATGAATCACGAATAATGACATTTGAAAAGAATGAGAGTGATTACCATTTAGATTATCTTACATGTAATGTTGACAGTAATACTTCTTTTACAGTAGGAAGTGGAACTTTGGGAATAACATTTGATAATCCACTTACAACAGAAGAAAAGCTTAACTCTGTATACAAGAAAGTAAGAGGATTTGCGTATAGAGGCGCAAGCTTAAAGACGCTAGGAGATATTCGACTGGATCCATGGGATATTGTAACTGTTGAAGAATTAGGTAAGACTTATAAGATTCCGGTTATGAATATAACTCAGGAATATGATGGAGGTCTTGCCATGACTATTACAGCTTATGGCAAAACAGAAACTGAAACAGAGACAGATTATAAAGGACCATCTACTAAGCTTGCAGAACGAACATATGCGGAAATGATGCTTACTAAGGAACTGGTTTCTAAAAAGGTAGATGCAGAATGGGTTAAGGCTAATACGGTAACTGCAGAGACTATTGTGTCTGTAAACAATGAGCTGCAGTATATTAAGAATAATTACCTTAAATCTAATGAGGCAGACATAAAGTTTGCAACAATAAAAGAGGAAAAGGTAATAAAATCTGACATAGAGCAGCTTAATGTTAAATATGAGAAAGTAGGCATATTAGATGGTGATGTTGCTGGTATTAAAACATTAATGTTTGGCTCTTCCACTGGCGAAAGCATTACCACAGATTTTGCAAATAGCGTCGTGAGCATGATAGGTACAGCACAGATAAAGGATTCAATGATAGATTCTTTAGATGCAAAGAAAATAAAGGCTCTGGACATTGATACCACAGATGTTGCAGTACATAGCAAAGACGGTTTGAGTAGATGGTCTGATAATACGATACAGATAAGTGATTCTAAGCGTGTTCGCGTTCAGATAGGTAAAGATACATCTGGAGACTATAACATGTATGTGTGGGATTCAAAAGGCAGCTTGATGTTTGACGCGTTAGGACTTACAGAACAAGGAGTTCAACGTGAGATTATCCGTAATGACATGGTAAAAGAGGATGCTAACATATCTGCCGGGAAACTGGATATAGCAAGCCTTTTTAATGTTATTAACAATGATGGCACACATACGCTTAAGAGCAACAAGATATATCTGGATGATGCAGCACAGACACTTAATGTTCTTCTGCAGAATATAAAGAGTGGTTCTGGCAAGGATTATTCCGAATGGGGAAGCTTATTAAAGCAGTCTGATGATTTTATAACACAGAAGCTTTGGTGGACTGAGAACATAGACGGAACTAGTGTTAAGGAGGAGTTTTCCAATGTAAACCAGACGCTGCAGGAATATAGTGTAAGTTTATCTAATATGGCCAAGTATGACGATGAAATATACCTGATATCTTATGTGCCAACAAAGGATAATTATCCGGCTTGGGATTGGTGTGTTCCTGTTTATCCATCAGATACCCAGTTTCCAAGGGAAGAAACATGGCAGTACAATGATACTGAGTGGGATAAGTATATTGGAAAGATTGCTTACTGGGAAAACGAAGGAAGAGCATGGCGGTTTATTCGTAATGAGGATGGAAGCCATGGCTGGAAAGAGATCCCAAATTCGGAAACAGCTTATATGCTGAAGCAAAATTCTGCATTAAGAATCAATCTTGATAGCATAAGTAGCAGTTTGTCATTAACTCAGCAGGATTTAAAGGGCAATTATAGTACAACAACGCAGATGAATAACGCTATAACACAAGCAATAACTAAGGAAAGTAATAGTATTAAGCTAGAAGTATCTGGCACCTATGCAACTAAAAATGATATTAATAATCTGCAAATTGGTGGAGTCAATAGATTCATAAAGAGCACTGTAATTCCTAATAAGTATATAACAGCCACTGGCATAATAATAGATGGCGGTAACTATTGGGATTTGACGGACTACATAGATGTGTCTAAGTGGAAAAACTATGTAGCGAGTGGATGGACCAATCTGGGTAATGCACCGGCTACTTGTTTTTATGACAGCAATAAAAAGTTTATCAGCGGAGTAGCAGATAAATCTACTGGAGTAAGAGGTTCTCTGCCAGTTCCTTCTAATGCTGTATATATGCGTTTTAGCTTTGCACATGTAGATACAAACAAGCTAAAAATAGAAAAGGGTACAAAAGCTACAGATTATTCTCCAGCACCAGAAGATATTGATGTTAAGTTTAACAATTATGCTACAACAGCAAGCCTTGAAGCATACATTAAGAAAGACCCAACGACAGGGGAACTTAAATCTGCAATTGAAGCTATTGCAGATGATATAACACTTAATGCAAGTGGAACAATTAATATTAGTGGTAATAAGTCTGTTAATATCAATGGTAATCTGTTCACGCTTACATCTACTAATACTACTATTTCAGCAGATGGTTCGATAGACTGTAAGAAGCTAAAAGCTGTTAATGCTGATTTAGAAGGCACATTTAAAAATGTAAATGTAACTGAAGAAGGTATTACAATGACCACTACTCTTATTGGTGGTGAATACCTTATGAAAAGTAGCACTGGCGCCTATCTGAAAATACAAGGACATTTTATAAATCTGTCAAACGAAGACGGAACAAGAAATGCTGTAAGCATTCGCCGTGATGGAATATATGTTGATGATTATTATTATATCAGAAGCGGTGATGCATATTATAACTTAATGGATTGGATACGACATAGTGAGACAGCTGGTACGGTAGATATAAGTGGAAATAACTGTTATATAGAGGGTTATTACTATATAAGGCACCATGGTGAATGGTGGAAATTAGAAGACTATGTCAAAGACATAGCAAATAATTAATATAAATCCGCACAGCGGTAGAAAGGAAAACAATATGTTAAATACAACAAAGAATACATCAATGAATGGAAATAGTTCTATAGAGGAAAAGGCTGTAGTTACATTTTCAGCCAGCATACCTTCCGCAGGTGAGATAACTATTAATAAGAGAATTGCAGACAGAAGAGCATATATTGAGAATCAAGAAGAATGCGATACAGATTTTGCTAATTTTGAAGCAGAGGTGATGGCAGCACTTAAGGAGATGTAATTATGAGCTTAACAGGATTTATTTCTTACAAAAGAGTAGGTTGGACGGGGCAAACACCGTGGAACCCAACCAACCTTAACATAATGGATAAGGGAATTAAAGATAACAATGACATGATTGCGAATCTCAGAAGCGAGGTAAGTGCACTAAACAGTAATATCGCATTCTATAATTGCTTTATGAAAAATTTCATATCTGAAAGCGATTGCTATGGATATGGATATAATTATATCATTTACAATAAAATGCAAAAAGTCGGCATGTGTAAATTTACAAGCAAAATAGAAAATACAAGTACAGATATAACAGATTTTAAGTTTCAATATAATATCAAAGATGTATTTACTAAAGCCGGCTTAACATCAGATTCTATTAAAATATTAGGCGGTACATGGCAGTGTTATAACGCAGACGGAAAAATCATCAACAAACTAATAGGTTACGGCGCATGTATTAGGCAATCATCAGGAATAATAAGGCTTGAGCGTTATTATACGACAGATGGAAAAATAGGTGCATGGGCAGCTTCAGAATTTGTTAAAGGTTGTTACATATATGGTGAATTTTTATTTTCACTATAAAAGAATTAAGTATTAGCAATTCTTTCATTAAATTTAAAAAGTTGCCCTCGACATGCACCTCTGCTTGAATCGAATTTAACTTTGCCAGATTCTGTGTTATATATTATTTTTGTTGTTTTAGCCGTGTCAATTAAATCTTCATATATATTGTATACGCCACACAATCTTAGAGTATTGTTAAGAGAAATTACACTTATTTGGAAATTTTGAATATGTGAATTAAGATAAAGATAAGTTCCATTACCTAACTCTCTTTCTGCGACTTGATAGTCTGCAAGAAAACCATATTCTAGTATTGTTAACACCTTATTACTGTTTAGTTAACTTAGAGCGGCGAGAATTTACCTCCGATATATAAAGAAAAACAATATCGGAGGTATGTATGGAAGAACAGTTAAGAAAAGAGTTAATTATGGCCGCGGCAAGAGTACTTGGAGACAATGCAGCCAATAGGTTAGAGATGGTAGGAAAGCCGGTTAAGCATATTACGACAGGAGATATTAGATATTACCTGGCAAGATATATGGCAGATAGAAAGGTAGAGAAGACCACTCTGGACAACCAGAGGCGGGCACTCTCTGCCTTTTTTAATGATATTACTGTTTTGTGAACATATATCTGAAAAATAAATAAGAAAATCCATAAACATGGCCATAAATGGTTATGTTTATTTGTTATACACATTTTTGGCTGGTCTTAGGACTGGCTTTTTAAATATTATAAGGAGGTATCTAAGATGTACTATGATGATTCTTAGCTGAAATATGTTCCTAAATAAAAATGAGAGTTGCACCAGTGCAACAGATTGGAAAGAAAAAACATGAATGAAGCTATTATAACAGCAGTTGTTACATTGGTTGTTTGCTTGATTAATAACTATGTAATGCACAATAAGACCATAACATTGATTGATTATAAACTGTCCGAGTTAACAAAACGAGTTGATAAGCATAACAATGTTATTGAAAGGACATTTAAACTTGAAGAATTGACCGCACTCCAGGAAGAAAAAATCAAGGTCGCAAACCATAGAATCGAAGATTTAGAGAAGAAAGGGTAAGGGTGATTAAAATGGATATTACACAAATGGGAACCGTTCTTGCAATTGTGGTTATTACTTATTTGATTGGTACTGCAGCAAAGCAGGTTAAGCAGGTTAAGGATGAAGCTATTCCTGTAATTGTAGGTGTTTCAGGTGGCATTTTGGGAGCTGTAGGAATGTTTGTTATTCCTGATTTTCCTGCGAATGACATTATGAATGCAATTGCAGTTGGTATTGTGTCAGGACTTGCATCAACAGGTGTTAATCAGGCATATAAACAGATAACAAAAAAGTGATACTTAAAGCAAGAATATTTATTATTTAAGGAAGGTGTAACAGCCTTCCTTTATGAATTAAAACAGAAAGAAGGATTTAATTATGAGAAAAGGAATTGATATAAGTAGCCATCAGGGGGATATTAATTTTGACTATATTAAAACTAATTATGATTTTGTGATCATTCGTTGTGGATATGGTGATGATTTAAGTTCAGATGATAACGAGTGTAGCCAGTGTGACACAATGGCTCAGACATATATAAATGAGTGCGAAGCTAGAAATATACCTTATGCACTGTATTTATACCAGTATGCAGCTGATAACGAGCAGTCGAGAAGTGAAGCAGCTCATGTCAGAGAGTGGTATAACAAGAGCAATCCTATAGGGGTATTTCTTGATATTGAGGATGCTGACGGATATAAGGAAAGACATGGCATTGATTATTATAGTACACAGGCTTTGGCTATTACTTGGCTTGATGAATTAGCAGATATTAAGGCTAAAGGAATCTATGCTAGTCATAGCTGGCTTAATACTTATATGAATGTAGATGAGCTTATTGAACATGGTGCACTTATATGGGAAGCTCACTGGAATGATGATGGAGAAATCTGTGATGACAGATATGCAATGTCTCAGGAATCAAGTAACCATCAGCTTGATGATGGTACAAGAGTCGATTACGACATTATGAGAGATGAAGTATATAATCAGCTTCTTGGTATTTCAGATATAAGTGATGAAGATGAATCAATAGAACCGGATGATCAGACAAGTCAGGAGCTTGACGAAGATGTAATCGATGCAATTTATCGCGGAGAATATGGTAATGATCCAGAGAGAAGACAGAATCTTGAAGCTGCAGGCTACAACTATGCAGATTATCAGGCGGCCATGGAAGCTAAGTATTATCCTAAAGATGATACACCAGTGGAAAGTGAGGAAGAGCCGGAAGAGGAAACATCGCAGGATGCAGAAGAAAGAGTGGCAGTTGTAGAACCAGGAGGAAGTTTCTGCCAGATTGCAAGAGATTACCTTGGAGATGAAGGCAGAGCAGCAGAACTTGCAGAGCATAATGGAATGACACTTGATGATATGCTTTATGCAGGTATGGAGTTAAGACTTCCTAACTAATTATTCACTTATACAACAGTGTATATCATACTGGATTGCAAATATAACAGTATTGTGATAGCATACATATATAAATAGGTAGAAAAACTGTATATCTTATTGAAGTATGGTGGACCAGATGGTGAGCTTGGAGCATCAATGAGATATCTTTCACAGAGATATTCCATGCCATACAGGGAGGTTGCCGGATTGCTGACTGATATAGGCACGGAAGAACTTGGCCATCTTGAAATGGTCAGTACAATGGTTCATCAGCTTACAAGAAATCTTACAATGGAACAGATAAAAGGAACTCCGTTTGAGGCATATTATGTTGATCATACGGTTGGAGTATGGCCGCAGGCTGCAGGAGGTGTACCTTTCTGCGCAATTGAATTCCAGTCAAAGGGGGATGCAATAACTGATATTGCAGAGGATATGGCAGCCGAGCAGAAAGCAAGGAGTACTTATGATAATCTGTTAAGACTCTGCCGTGATGATCCGGATGTGTATGAACCGCTGAAGTTTTTAAGAGAAAGAGAAGTTGTGCATTTTCAGAGATTCGGAGAAGCTATGTCGATTATACAGAGCAAGCTGGATTCTAAGAACTTCTATGCATATAACCCGGAATTTAAAAAATAATAAATAGAATGATATTAATAAAATATTATGATAGAATACATTTATAAAAGACTGATTAAAGGAGTACTTATGAAAGAGAAGATATATACTATACCTGTTAATGATGCATTTTCATCAGACTGTGAATGTCCGATTTGTTCAATGTATAAGGCACTGGAGGATGATGCAGTAAGCTATACAATGGGACCTAGTTATATGGAAGATGATATAAGGGCTGTGACTGATAAAAAGGGTTTCTGTCAGAAACATTTAAAGAAAGTGTATGACTGTGAGAACAGACTTGGCTTTGCACTTGTCATGAAGACACATCTTGACAGGGTGATTAATGATATTGAAAGTCTGCAAGATGGAAAAGTGGCAGGAAAGTCTATGTTTAAGAAAGCAGATAAACCAGCTGTGACAACGTATACTGAACAGCTTGAAGGCACATGCTTTGTATGTGAAAGGATTGATAACACATTTCAGAGATATCTGGACACTATATTTCATATGTATAAGCATGATAGTGATTTCAGGGAAAAGTATAAAGCATGTAAGGGATTCTGTACGAAGCATTATGGCATATTGCTTGAGCAGGCAGCTAATTCTTTAAAGGGGGATATGTTAGATGAATTTATTAAGACAACTAACAGTCTCTATATTGAGAATATGAAGCGGGTAAGAGATGATGTTGAATGGTTTATTAATAAGTTTGACCACAAATATATTGATGAGCCATGGAAGAATGCGAAAGATTCACTGGTAAGAGCTATGATAAAGGATGGTTCTTATATAGCAGATGAACCGGGAAAAAGGAATAATACAAGATGATAAATAACGGCCCTGTGGTGTGTGATACCGCAGGGCTGTTTGCACATGTAATAATGTCTGTTAATACGAAAATGTAACAGAATACATTGTATAATTGTTTCGTATGGTTGTTTTATATGAGTACGAAAGCTGTACACCGGCACTGGAAACAGCGGATTTAATATCAAGGTCGTTAGTTGTTGTGAATTCTATATGCTGGGAACGGCTTTTAATACACCTTAATATATAACGGTCAAGTTCATACTGTGTTCCAGCTGAATGAAGCTTAGCCTGAACAGGATATGTATATATATATCCATTAGCTGGATTAGTTTCGTTGAAATCAGATGTCCATGTATGATCAATTGCCATATCTGAATCAGATATATTGAAGTAACTGTGGTCAATATATTCCTGTGAACTGCCTACCGGGTCATCCCATGTGACATCTACCTGATACCAGTCATTATCAAGCTTAACAACATTCCATATATGTTGTTCATTACCAGCCTTTCCGGATATTGTATAATTCTCGATTCCTAACATATCCATAAATGTTTTGAAACTTTCTGTATAACCGCTGCATACAGCCTCACCATTAATCATAGCGTCATAGGCATTAAAAGTTGAACCACCATTATCAATGTACGTTATATGTGATACAAGATAATCGTGGATTGCCAGTTCATTTTCATAATCGCTTCTTGCAGGTGAGGTTACTTCGGCAAGAACTTCTATGTATTTGTTATAGAGTTCAACCTGACGGCTGTTTAACTGGGAAGTGTTTCCTGAATTAAAAGCTTTTATAATTGCATAATTATCCCAGCATTCAAATGTTACAACAAGGTTATAACCATCTTTAATTCTGCGGTATTCACATTTTATCTGCTCAATTCCGCTTATTCTTGTCAGCCATTCATTGGCATCTATAAGGTCAGGGTCGGGAACAAATATGTTACATGAAGTCTGGTTATCCGACATTGCTTCTATGATGAAATTAATTATATCTTCTGTGTCAGTTGCTTTATTGTCAAATGCTGTATATGAAATCTCTGTAGAACTGTCAGAGCTGTTATCATTCGTAAACGGTAATGTGCATCCGTATAGGGATGCAAGAATTACGGCTCCGGTTAAAAGAGACGCCCAATATTTTATATGTTTCATGTGTGGTCTCCTGAAAATTCTGTTATAATCATATACGATTGTATAACGAGATAATTGCAAATGTAAAGCATATTTATGGAGGAATTTTATGTCAGATTATAAATTAAAAAATGTATGTGATTTCGACCTGGCACAGACATTGGAATGTGGTCAGTGTTTTCATTTTGTAAAGCTTGATGAAGAGGATTATGTATTGGCTGCAAAGGGGCATGTACTGCATGTTTCACAGGAGGACGATACCGTTACATTCTATGATACGGAAGAAGATGAATATGTAAATGTATGGAAAGATTATTTTGATATGGACAGGGATTATTCGGCAATTAAGAAAAAGCTGCTGGAAAAAGATGATAAGTTAAAAGATGCAATTGAAAGTATGTGGGGAGTGAGGATTCTTAATCAGGATTTTTTTGAAACTCTTATATCATTCATTATATCGCAGAATAAGCAGATACCCCATATTAAGAAGATAGTATCTGATATATCTGCAAAGTTTGGTACATATAAGGGAACATATGGCGGAGTAGATATGTATACATTTCCATTACTTGATCAGCTTGCTAATGCAAGTGAAGAGGACTTTAAAGAGTTAAAGACAGGATTCCGTGCACCTTATATTATGGATGCAATAAGAAGGAATAGGGAAGGCCAGTTTGATGAAAATGAACTTAAGAGCATGGATTATGATTCGTGCATTAAGGAACTTATGACAATAAAAGGTGTTGGAGAGAAGGTTGCCAACTGCGTAAGCCTTTTCGGACTTGGAAAGAAAGAAGCATTTCCTGTTGATGTGTGGATTAAAAGAATTATGGAGACAATGTATTTTGACGGTGTGGACACTCCAAAGGATAAGATTGCTGCTTTTGCAAAGGAACAGTTTGGGGAACTGGGGGGATTTGCACAGCAGTATCTGTTTTATTATGGAAAATCAATAAAAATGGGTGTTAAATAATAATTA